>Ga0209506_1000031_pt1 | contig 178398 bp, 160 predicted proteins | sample AD_JPNHG2_MetaG_FD_184409 | JGI IMG/M metagenome (GOLD analysis project Ga0209506, IMG submission 184409) | Active sludge microbial communities of municipal wastewater-treating anaerobic digesters from Japan - AD_JPNHG2_MetaG (SPAdes) (version 2) | ecosystem: Engineered > Bioreactor >...
CCGGACTTTGCCTCGGGCTTCCTTCAGATTCACCGTTACCAGTGACACCCTTGCCTCTGGCTAATGCTTCTTTGACTCCCCACATTCGGGTCTTTCACCCTATAGTTGTGTACCATGCCGGGCGCACGTGATTCTGAGTCAAGCTCAGAATGACGTGAGGGGGCTGTCATCCCGTTAACGCCCCACTCGTGTCATCCCGTAGGGCATGACGGGAAGGGGATCAAATACCGCGAAAATGGGGACTGACGGGATCCTGACGTCTGTCCCCGTTTTTCGCAAAGAACGGGATCCTGGCTGGGAGCGCGCCAGGATGACGTGAGGGGGCTATCATCCCGTTAACGCCGCACTCGTGTTATTCCGTTGTGCTCTTAAACGGGATCCCGTTCTTTAACAGGATCTCGCTCTTCTTTCTTGTCCGCGATATACAATGATATAATTTTTCTGAGGTGAGAACTGATGCGGAGCCTTGATCAGATTCTAAGTGTACTGAAAGACGAAATGCCTTACTTCAGATCGCGCTATCAAATCGAATCGCTGAGAGTCTTCGGTTCTTATGCCCGGGGTGAGCAGAAGAAAGAAAGCGATCTGGACCTCCTTGTTCGATTTGAAAAAAATGCTCAGCTAACTCTGATCGACTACATTGATCTCAGAGATGAACTATCGAAGCTCCTGTCAGTGAAGATAGACCTTGTGGACGAAAGCACTCTGAAACCTCTAATCGGAGAGAATATACTAAGAGAGGCAATTGAAATTTGAAGCGCATATATTTAGACTATCTAAATGACATAATCGATGAGATCGATCTGATTATCGATTTTTGTAAGGAAATCAGGAACGTTTCTGAATTTCAGAATGACAAAAAGACTGTCAGGGCAACAATCAGAAGTCTCGAAATAATCGGCGAGGCAGTTAAAAAACTACCGAAAGAAATGACCGATAACTACCCCGAAATCCCCTGGAAAAGCATTGCGGGAATGAGGGACATACTTATCCATGAATACTTTGGCGTGAATATGAACCTTGTCTGGAACACGATTCAAAAAGAGTTACTGCCCTTAAGAACTGCCGCCAAAAAGATAATTGACGACTGAAGTGTATTCTGTTGTTAGCCAGGATCATTCACCTCTGCCAGTATCTCTTCGCGGGCATTGAGAGGCGTAGTGTATTGTGCGTAAGAAAATCGAGAAGGATGGGTCCACGCTCCGGGACGAAGGACCAAGGACGGCTCTTTTCGCTCACCCGCTCTTTCAAAGGAGCGGAGATGCCGGATCAGGTCCGGCATGACATGAGGGGAGCAAAGACCGCGAAAAACCGGGACTGACGGGCTCCTGACGTCTGTCCCGTTTTTCGCAAAGAACGGGATCCTGGCTGGGAGCATGCCAGGATGACGTGAGGGGGCTGTCATCCCGTAATGGTTCTATACGGGATCTCGTTCTTCTCGTCCGTCTCTAAACGGAGGTAAGAGGAATGAGGTCAGAGGTAAGAAGATCAAAATCCCGCCCTTCTCGCCTCACACCTCTACCCTCTCACCTCTGATTCCGCTCTTCCCAAGGACATCTCTTTCCGCTCTTCTATAGAGTAGAATTTCTCCGTGGGAAATTCGCCGCAAAGGGAGGGTTTTCAATGAAGAAGCTATGCGTGATAGGGGTGGTTTTCGCTCTGGGTATAGCTCTTTTGAACAGCGGTTGCATACCGCTCGAAAAGCTGTACGGCTACTCCGCATGGGTCGTCGGGGACGCTGCTAAGGACGGCAAGGCTATGATACTGTATTCGGACGATTCCGGCGGGAGCTGGAGCCGCCAGGGTACGGATGTTCTCCCCGAAGGGGATTACCTGTCGGACGTGTACGCCGTGAGTATGTACGAGGTCTGGGCCGTCGGAAGCGGAGGCCTGTTGATCAAGACGACAAATGGTGGAAAAAACTGGAAAGTCGTCGATTTGCCGGATGAATTGAAAGCTGTCGATTTCGCGCACATTTCGATATTCGATAGTGATATCTGGCTTAGCGGGGACAAGGGACTGGTAGTGTTTTCGAAAGACGGAGGAAAAAGCTGGACCGTTGCCGATCTGCCCGAAGGCTCTCAGGAGTATCTTCTTCAGGGAATACACGCGATAAATCACAATCTCGTCTACGCCGTGGGAAACAAGTCCGCGGGCGCCGAGAACGGCATCGTTCTGTGCACCGAAGACGGCGGTCTTACCTGGGGCAGGATAGTCCTTCCGAATGACTATAACGAAAACGGCTGGATAGGAGTGAAGGCAACCGATGAAAACCACGTGATAATATTCGGCGGAAAGGGACACTACGCGGTGACCGCCAACGGAGGGAAACAATGGGTTGCGGGCGGGCCACTCTTCTGGAAGGATCTCAACTCTTTGGTGATGCTCGATGAGAGGACTTACTGGGCGGCCTGCGACTTCGACACGATAATATTCACCAGAGACAGCGGCATAAGCTGGGAGGAGCAGCCGCCGGCCGGAATGAGTAACTCTTTTTTACTCGGGATAGCCGCGCTGGACAGAAATCACGCACTCATAGCGGGAGGTTCTGCCGGATACCCGCAGTTCGGCAAGATACTGCGAACGGTCAACGGCGGGCAGAGCTGGGAGGTGGTCCTGGATGGCGACGAGTGTGATGTCCCGCTGTGGCACGTGGCGATAGCCAAACACAATTACATGGCCCCTCTGCCATGATTGTGGACCGGGCTATTGGAGGCAGGTGCGGGTCGAGTGGAAAAGTCGAAAGCCGGTTTTTCAATATCGAGAAATAGTATCTTCTTTTGTTCTCCGTTGAGCCGCTTTAATGTTGTAGAATAGTAAGAATAACAAACAAAAGGAGGTGCTGAATGCTTTCAGACGAAGCCTATTCGAAGATAATAAACCGTATTCTCTCTGGCGGAGCCGATTTCGCCGAGGTGTTCGTAGAGGAGAGATACACTAACAACATCAGTATGATCCAGGGAGAGATCGAGGACAGCAGCTCGGGAAAGCTTCTCGGAGCTGGATTGAGGGCTTTCAAAGGTACCAGGAGCATTTATGCCTACACCAATGACGTGAGTTTCGAGGGACTAATGGATGTGGCCGGCAGATTGAAGTCGGTGGTGGGACAGGAGATAGAAAGGGATCTGGTTCTCGATTTCAGGGTTGGTGAATACAAAGACATCTGCCCGGTTCTCTTCGCTCCGCAGATCATTTCCAAGAAAGACAAGGCAGCGGTTATGCGACTGGCGCACGAGGGGGCGTCGGGTTTTTCTGACAGAATATCTCAAGTCGTCGTGAATTACTTCGATTACTCCCAGAACGTCTGGATATACAATTCCGAAGGCGTCAAGGCCAGCGACAGCCGTGTAAGAACGAGGCTCATGGTTTCTGCCGTGGCAAGCGTGAACGGGGACAAGGAAGTCGGTTTCTACGGTCCGGGTGCGGCGCAGGGTTTCGAGCTTTTCAACAGGATAGATCCCCGTGCGGCCGGAGAGAGGGCGGCGCGAATAGCCGATCGTATGATCCGGGCAGAATACGCTCCGGCAGGCAAGATGCCTGTGATAATCTCCAATGAGTTCGGTGGCGTTATTTTCCACGAAGCCTGTGGCCACGCACTGGAAGCCACCAGCGTCGCCAAGGGAGCCTCCGTATTTGCGGGGAAACTCGGAGAGAAGATAGCGTGTGAATGCGTCTCGGCCGTCGATGACCCGACGATTCCCAACGCCTGGGGTTCGGCCAATGTTGATGACGAAGGAACGCCCACCAGGAGAAACCTCCTGATCGAGAAGGGCGTTCTCAGGAGTTACATGATCGATAGGCTGGGCGGCCTGAAGATGAAAATGGAACCCACTGGAAGCTCTCGAAGGCAGAACTACACTTTCGCTCCGACTTCAAGGATGAGCAACACTTTCATATTGCCGGGCGACCATTACCCGGAGGAGATAATCGCCGCAACGGATTACGGACTATACGCCAAATCCATGGGCGGCGGTTCGGTGATGCCGGCAACGGGCGAGTTCAACTTCGCTGTGAACGAAGGTTACCTGATCGAGAAGGGCAGGATAACCAAACCCGTTCGCGGCGCTACTCTTATCGGAAAGGGTAACGAGGTGCTCATGAAGATCGATATGGTGGGAAACGATCTGGCCAGGGGTCAGGGGATGTGCGGCTCGATCTCGGGCTCTATTCCGGCCGATGTCGGGCAGCCGACGCTAAGGGTATCTGAATTGATCGTTGGGGGGCGAAGCTGATGGAGTGGAAGAAATTCAAGGATACGGTATTTGCGCTGGCTAAAAAGAAGGGTTTCGACGAGGCCGAAATCTACTACTCCAGTGGAAGCGAATTCCAGCTCAGCTCTCTGAGAGGCGAGATAGACAGCTATAACGACGCCACCTCTATTGGGGTCTATTTCAGAGGCCTGAAATCGGGGAAGATCGGCGCGGCCTTCGCCGAGGAACTGACCGATGAGACCGCCTCCATGTTGGTGGACGAGGCCTTCGAGAATTACTCGATCGCGAGCGGCAACGACGTTTACTTTCTCCACGACGGTTCCGGAGAGTATCCGCAGTTTGAAGGCTTCATCGGCGCCTTTTCCGCACAGCCGGTCGTTGAGAAGATAGAAAGGGTGATCACGCTGGAGCGAAGCGCTCTCGAGTACGACAAAAGGATTATCATGGTGCCCACGTGCCGGCTGGGAGACAGCCGGTCGGAGGTTTTTATCGTCAATACGCTGGGGCTAGACAGGCATTACTCGTCCGATGGCGGGGTCGCTGTCGTCGTTGCTCTCGCCGGCGAGGGTGATTCGAAAAAAACCGGCTTCACCTTCAAAATCGCCAGAGAGCCTGGAGATATAGATGTTTCGGCGCTGGGCAAAGAGGCCTCGAAAAGGGCGATAGACCAGCTCGGAGCCGGAAGGGTCAAAAGTGGCAAATACAGGGTGCTTTTCAGGAACGATATGTTCGGCCAGCTCTTCGCGACTTTCACGAGCATGTATTCGGCCGAGAACGTTCAAAAAGGACTCTCCATAATAGCCGGCAAAGAGGGGACGAAGATCGCTTCGGAACTGCTCACCGTTTACGACGATCCTCTCCTGCCGATCAGTCCGAACAGCCGGCCTTTCGACGACGAAGGCGTGCCGACGGTGAAGAAGACGCTGGTTGAGAATGGCGTTCTGAAGACCTTCCTTTACGATCTTAAGACGGCTGCCAAAGCCGGAACCAAATCCACAGGCAACGCTATCAAGTCGAGCTATAGGGCGAAACCCTCGATCTCCATGATAAATACCGTCGTTCAACCCGGGGAAAAGAGTTTCAACACACTGGTCAGTGAACTGGACGAAGGAATAGTGGTGACCGAGCTCACGGGCCTCCATTCGGGAGCCAACCCCATATCCGGTGAGTTCTCGTTAGGTGCGAGCGGTTTTTACGTGAAGAACGGCTCGATCGTCAATCCCGTCGAGCAGTTCACTATTTCCTCCAGCATTTTGAAGGTCTATAATAGTATCGTAGCCATCGGAAGCGATGCGATGCCCTCTATCTTCAGGGTGAGTTCTCCCTCCGTTGTGGTATCGGAGATGGATGTCGCTTCCGAATAGATCTGGAGGTGTTTTCTTTGCCGTTGTACAGATTCGTCTGTAATAAATGTGGAAGAGAGGAAAGTCTCTTGCTGAAAATGAGCGCGCCGGTTCCTGCGTGTAGCAGTTGTGGTGGGACGCTGGTGAAACAGATAACCAATATATCCAGCTACGGCTGCTCCGGCGGATCGGAGAGCTGTGGCTCCTGCTCTGGCGGGAGCTGTTCCAGCTGCGGCCATTGAGAGAGTGCAGCAACATATATTGCCCGAAAAGCAATTAAAAGATGCCGGCCAATTGGCCGGCATCTTTTCTACTAGAGACTCTGTGTGGCCGATCAGTATTTTTTCTGAAGGGCCAATCTCAGTAAAGGTCCATGTATTTTTTCACTTCCCAGTTGGTTACGGCAGCGCCGAATTCGTTCCAGTCGCTCTCTTTGGCCCTTATGAAGGTGCTCAAGATGTGCTGGCCGAGAACATCTTTCACGAATTCGCTGGCTCTTGTGTATTCGAGAGCTTGCCAGAGGTTCTGGGGAAGGTTGTCTATCATGAGCTGTTTCTTTCTGGAGCCTTTCATGTCGAATATGTTTTCATCGACCGGGTTGGGAGGTGTGATATGGTTCTCTATTCCGTCCAGACCGGCTGCCAGAGTCAACGCCAGGGCCAGATAGGGGTTGCAGGTTGGGTCAGGGCTCCTGAACTCTAGCCTTGTGGCCTCTTCTCTGGCGCTGGGTATTCTGATCATCGCGCTCCTGTTTCCGAGGGCCCAGGATATGTTTACGGGCGCCTCAAAGCCTGGGAGAAGTCGCTTATAGCTGTTGATTGTCGGGTTGGTGATCGCGGTGATCTCTTTTGCGTGTGTTATTATTCCACCGATGAAATTCAGGGCCACCTCGCTCAACCCGTGTTCGTTTTCGGGGTCGTAGAAGGCGTTTTTTCCTTTCGAGAAAAGGCTGAGGTGAACGTGCATCCCCGAGCCGGCTACACCCTCAAAGGGTTTGGGCATGAAGGTCGCGTGCAGGCCGTTGACTATGGATATTGTCTTCACTACCCATTTGAAAGTCTGTATGTTGTCGGCCGTCTTCAGTATATCGGTGTATCTGAAATCGATCTCGTGCTGGGAGGGCGCCACTTCGTGGTGGGCGGCCTCGACTTCGAAGCCCATCTCCTGCAGGGAGAGAACTATCTTTTTCCTCACTTCCTCTCCGCCATCGACCGGAAGGAGATCGAAGTAACTCCCCATGTCCAGAAATCTGCCGTTGGATCCGACACAATCTTTTTCTCTTTTGATGATGAAAAACTCGGGCTCGGGACCGGCGAAGGCCTCATAGCCGAGTTTCGAAGCCCTTTCGATTACCTTTTTGAGAACGTACCTGGGATCGCCTTCGAAGGGCGACCCGTCGGGCTTGAAGACGTCGCAGATCAATCTTATGGTCTTTCCCTGATTCCCATCCCAGGGCAGCGTTGCGTAAGTGTTTACGTCGGGTTTGAGGTACATGTCCGACTCTTCGATCCGGACGAATCCGTCAATCGATGAGCCGTCGAACATCGCGCCCTTTTCCAGAATCTGCGGGAGCATTTTCGATGGGACTTCCACATTCTTCAGCATACCGTTTATATCGGTTATCTGAAGCCTTACGAATTTGATTTCTCCCGATTTTACCTCCTGAATCAATTTCTCAACAGTCATAGTTCCCCCCTTATATACCCGGCCCGTTGGGTATAAGATACTTCAGTATAGTAGTATTAGGCTAACACCGAAATAAGCGAACATGAAAGTTTTGCGGGAAAAATGATGTAGACTTGTCTCATCTGGAAAATTTTGATGGAGGTGTCAATGAGTGAACATAAAGCGCGCATTCATAAGCGTTTATGACAAGACTGACATAGAGAAGCTCGGCCGGTATCTGGCAAAGAATGGTGTGGAGATAGTCGCGACAGATCACACGGCGGAGTACCTGGATTCTTTCGGAGTTAAAGTGTCCAAAGTTGGTGATTACACAGGCTTCCCGCCTATTTTCGACGGTAGATTGAAGTCTTTGCATCCCAAAGTGATCGGCGGAGTCCTGGCGATACAGGATTCGAAGATACACCAGAGAGAGATGGAGAGCAACGGGATTCTTCCCTTCGATATGGTCGTGGTTAACCTGAAACCCTTCGATCTCGCCGTCGAAGAATCGCCCGAGGAGTCGAACCTTACCAAAGAGATCGATGTCAGTGGTCCGGCCTTGCTTATGGCGGCCGCGAAGAACCACAGGGACGTGGTGGCGATCTCCGATCATGGTGATTATGACGAGATAATAGAGAGCCTCGAGTTCTGCGGTGACGTTTTGCTTCTGAAGAGACGCAGATACGCGCTCAAGGCTATTTATTCGGTGATGCTTTACGTGTCTTCGATTCATAAGGCGCTTTCGCAGATATTCGCCTCCGAGAAGTACGACTATACGATAATGGAGTATATAATGCCTCTGCTTTATGGGGACAACCCTTCACAGAAGGCCAATCTTCTGAAGCTTTCCATCGAGCCGGGGCTGCTCGACGAGGTCCAGATCGGCAACCCTTCGGTCGGATTGAAGAAGTCGCAATTGAGAAACATAAACGTCTTCATGGAGCTCTATTACTACACAGACAATATATCGGTCTTTCTGGACAAGGGGAAGATCACGAAGGTATCGTCCGCGATGGTGCCCGGCGAGCTAGACTTCGGTGGACCCGACACTATGTTCGCCTCGACCTACGCGATAAGCGACGAGCTAATGATAGCCCTTCGCGAGCGCGGCGTGGAGGCCTTCGGAGGAGTCTTCGATCGGGACGCCATAAGGACTGCTAGAAAAAACGACGTGATGATACTCACCATACCGGAGAGAGAGGCCGTCTCTCTGTCGAAGGAAGCTTATTCCGGTTTCGGGAATTACTTCGTCAAGGAGGAGTCCTTCAAAATGCCGGCTCTCGACCTTCCGCTTGACGAGAAACTCGCGCTTTTCTGCTCTCGCGTTAACCGCGCCAATAACGTCTCCGTTTTCAGAGAGGGAGAGAGTCTCCTTCTGAAGGGCGGGCTCAGCTTCAAAGAGTTGAACGAACTGGATCTTTCAAAATACGATCTCAAAGGTTCCACGTTCGCCTCCAATCAGGATCTTGACGATAGTCTCATCGATAAGTTGATCGGGGGAGGAGTCTCGAAGATCATTCTCCCGGGTACGAAGAGAAGTTATTGGAACGACGCGATAATCCAGCTCGGTTACGACTTCTCCAGATTAAACAATTGATGAGCACTTGAAAGCTGGCCCGACAGAATATATAATGTATTTACACCATGCTAGGCGGGGAGCTGGCGGTTCCCTGCACCCGAAATCCGCCATACGCGGGGCCGAAAGCCCTCCGAGGCTTTGTCGGTTTGGTGTCGGTCTGTCTGAAGGTGTTGAGGATTGAGTCCTGCGCAACGGGAACTTGCGAACCTGGTCAGGTCCGGGAGGAAGCAGCCATAAGCGGGCAATCTCGTGTGCCGTAGGGGCGCTCAGTCTGAGCTGGATGGTAGGTGCGACCAGGTCGGCACTGTCGAAGAGGGATGCATGGTGTTTCTTTTTCTACGAAATCCTCTCCGCATCTGCTAGAATTAAGACAAATATAGACGGTATTCAGGAGGTGGAATATGTTACTCAAGGGCGAAAGAGCCGTTGATTTTTCACTCTACGGTACTGATTTGAAGACTTACAGACTCAGCTCTTTCTTTGGCAAAAAAATAGTGCTGGTATTTTACCCAGGTGCCTTCACGAGTGTCTGTCAGAAAGAGCTTTGCACGTTCAGGGACTCTCTGGCGAACTTCGAGAGGCTTGATGCGCAGGTGATCGGTATAAGTGTCGATGGTCCCTTTGCCAACAGAGCTTTCAAAGACCAGAACTCGATTTCCTTCCCCCTTCTTTCCGACCTCGGCGGAGAGATCTCCAGAAAATATGGCGGCGTTCACGAAGATTTCGCCGGTGTAAGGGGACTGTTAGTCTCCAAGAGGGCCGTTTTCATAATCGACAGGGAAGGCAATATAGTGTATTCGTGGGTTTCTGACGATCCGAAGGTAGAACCCAATTACAACGAGATAAGCGACAGGCTGGAAAAGATTTGACGTAGCGATCGCGACGTTTAGAAGAAAGTGAGGTAGGTTTATTATGACGGAGTTCAAATTTCCAGAGCACTCTTCAGAGCTTCTGAAGTCTTTGAAAGAGGGTAGAGTTCTGCTTGGAGTTACCGACGGGGTGGAACGAAACCTGATGACAGTCGCCTGGGGCTTTATAGGCTACACCTGGAATCGACCGGTCTTCATAGCCATGGTGAGGCCAAGCAGATACACACACAATTTTTTCAGAAGGAGCGACGTTTTTTCGGTCAATTTCATGTCCGAACAGTGGAAGGATGCGCTCACCTTCTGTGGAACCCATAGTGGTAGATATTTCGATAAGTTCAAAGAGACCGGGCTTACACCCTCTGAAGGTCTTACAACTTCGGTTATGTTCGTGAGGGAGGCCGACGCGGTTCTAGAATGCAGGATCGTCTCTCGAGAGGCGATAACTCCGCTGGCACTGAACGAAAGCATCGCGAGCACCTTCTACGGGGACAACTCTTACCATTCTCTCGTTATGGGAGAGATAACTGATTCATACCTTCTTCCTTGAAACGATCGCAACGATCAGGGTGAATACGACCATGAAGACCAGCATGGACCACAGTATATATAGAGCCCACTGGGGAGTTTGAAGGCTGTACCTTCCGGTCTTGTCGATCATGAGTATGTCTCTGGCGAAGAACAACGAGAACGATACCTGTATGACTGCCAGAGTGCACAGAAGATAATTCCAACGCGGTATTCCGTTGGAGAACGCGGCGATTTGCGAGACCAGGTACAGAAGGTAAGAAACCGGCCCGAGGAATATCCCGAAAATGAAGAAAAGTCTTATGGAGTCGGCCCTTTCAACGAGACTGGTTGACATTTCGTGCGAAACGGCTATCAAGATAACCGATGATGCGCCGATCAGAAAACCCATTAGAGCCAGATATTTATGAGCCTTGCGTCGGCGCTTTGCCTGAGCGACACTGATCGCTCCCCTATCCCTTCTCTTCAACATCATCACCAGACCACAAAAATAATAGAATCTGCGACGGATCTCCCCGCCGCACTGATTTGCTGCAAAGCTGTTTTCTTATATTTTAATTCCAATCGCTCTTAAAAGTAACACTACTGTTTTGAGAGTGTGTCTTATTTAATATTCCGGAAGTACATACATCCCTTCAAAAGCTGGATAGGCAATTTTAAAAAGAAAAAAGGGCGGAAGGCCCGCCCTTTTTGTAGAAAAACTAGAATTATCTTCTGGTCGTATCACCGTAACCGACAGCTTCGAGCCACCAGGTCGGGTAGCCTGCCGTCGAACCGTTGACGTATCCATCGTTGAGGGTGTAAATCAGTTCGTCTGCGAGCTTCCACCATCTGTCGACAACTCTGTTGGCAGCGTTGTTGCTGTAAGTCGTGAGGAAGTCGATGGCCAGAGCCGGGTTGTCTTCGTACAGCACAAGGGCTGCCTTTTCGATGCTGGGCTGATTGGCAAGGAATTCCTTCTCGAACTTGCTGGCCTCGGTCTGTATTATCTTGATCGCAACATCGTATCTCAGGTCGGCCAGGTTGGAAACGTGGTTGAAGGCCCACCATGCCGATGTTCTGTCGAAGTAGTCGCGCGCGCCCTGGCTGAAAGAAGGCGGAACGCTCGTGATCCCCGCGTAGAACGGGATGAAAACGGTGGAGTGTGGCGCGTCTTCACCGAACCAGACGACTCCGCCGATCGCCGGTGGCATCCAGCTTCTGGCCTGACCGACTATAACGTAGGAGCATCTGAACATGGAGATCGCTCTTTCCCACCCGTCGTAGTTTACGCCCGCAGGTCTCTGGTTGGCCGCCGTGGCGTATCTGTTGGGGTTGCCGAAAGGTCCGGCCGCAAGTCCCTGAGTCAGGTCGAATTCCGTTCCTTCGTAGTGGTCGCGCTTGATCATCATGAGTTCCTCTACGGAAACCAGGTGATCGGGCTTCACGGAAAGCGGGTATCTCTCCGCCCACGGATCGAGTTCCAGAGACGGCGCCAGAAGATCGAGAACTCTCCACTCACGGCGTGTGTTGTAGAAAGCCGTCTTGTTGCAGTAAGCTTCGTAGAACCTGAAAGGTTCCCCGCTGTTGGGGTCCCACAGGTTAAGCTCTACGGCCAGAGATATAACGTTTGAAGATGCCATGAAGTAATCGGTATTTTCCAGATCGATTTCACCTATTCTTGATCTGTTGGCATGTACCAGGACGTGATCGTCGGGGATTCTCTGGGCTACCCATACCGCACCGGGCTCTTCGCTGCCGGGAGACCAGAATGGGCCGGGGCCACCTATTTCGAACAACCAGGCTTCTTCGCCGTCGATAATCGTGAGGCCTTCGCCACCGTCACCATAACCGTACTTCTCGGCGAGTTCACCCATGATCTGGATGGCTTCCCTCGCTGTCTTCGCTCTCTGGAGCGCGAGAACCTGAAGCTGCTCGATCGTCATCCATCCCTGAGCGTTCCTTATTTCCCTCTTTCCACTCCATGTGGTTTCGCCCATTATTATCTGGTGCTCGTTCATGAAGGGGTAACCGATATGGAAGTAGGTGTAGGTCACGGGCGCCTGGGGTATCTCGCCTACGTAGGTGACGGTTCTTCCGGGAATACCGGCCTGGCATAGACCCTTGTAGATGCTCACAGTTTCGCCTTCGGCGTGCACGCCACCGGGGATTATCTGAATCCTGGCGTCGTAACTGCCGTCGCAGGTGTGGGTGGTCATCGTCGAGCCATCGACGGAGGCCGCTTTACCTACCATGATTGAGGTACATGCCATTGCCATGGCTCCATAAGTGAAAACAAACACCAGTAGAATCAATAACGCTCGTCTCAAAATGTTCACTCCCTTTTCGAAAAGTGGGCCGGTTTTGGAACCGGCCCGAAATATGGTCCAAAATATTACGGTAATCTAAGTATCAGTGAATCTGCGAGGTCCCAGTATGCCTTTTCGACCTCAAGCATGACGGACGACACATAACTGGTGAGGTATTCAATGGCAAGCTCGCGGTCTGTCTCATAAAGAGAAAGCGCAGTCGCTTCCACCGCGGGCTGCAATTTGTAAATCTTTTCCTGTAACGGAATCCTGACTTTATCGACTCTCGGCATCATATCTTGATATCTCACGCCGGAGAGCCTATCGACGGTGTAGAACGCCCAGAAAGCAGCGTTTCTGTCGATCTTCGTATCGCTTCTGTTAACTATTGTCCAGGATTTTGGAACACTCTTTACAGCGCAGAACAGAGGAACTACAACGGCCTTTCTGGAGTTGCCGAGTCCGAACCAGGAGATTGCGCCAATTTCAGGTGGCAGCCAGTCTCTTGTCTGGTTGATGAAGAAGGAGCTAGTGCTCTGGACTGCGATGTTCCTGACGTTGGTTATACCGAGAAGATTCCTGAATTCCGTGCCCGGCTGAGGTGTTGCCAGTCCGCTCTTAACCAACTCTCCCTTTGAGTTCTTGTAAAGCCAGGCTTCATTGGCTTCCATGTCACCGGGGGTACCGGTCATTACATCACGGTAAAGCTCGATTATATCGAACACTGAAACTTTTTCGTCTGGCTTTACAGAGAACGGATAATCATCGGTCTTCTCGTATGGCCAGTTACCAGATGGATTCAGAGTGCTGAAAATTCTCCACAGTCTCGAACTCCACTTGCCCTTAACATTTCCATAGACATATTTCCATACAAATGGTTCGCCCGATGCGGGATCGTATAGACCGAGTTCAACGGCTGTATCGAGATAGTTATCGCAAATATAGAAATCACTTTCAGGAACGTTGGGTGGTCTCTTGGTTACAGGATCAATTTCGCCGATCATGCTGTAGTTTACATTACAGGAGATGTGATCGTCGGGAACACGCTGGGCCGCCCATACTGCACCGGGGCCGTCGCCGGGTTTCCAGAGAGGACCAACACCATAAATCTCGAACATCCAGGCTTCTTTGCCATCGGCTATCGTTACGCACTCACCTAGGTTGCATGATTCCCTGTAACCGTATTCTTCTGCGAGAGCGCCCATGAGAAGTATTGCTTCTCTGGCCGTTGTGCATCTCTGAAGTGCGAAGGCCTGAAGCTGCTCGATCGTCATGATTGCATCCGGACTGTTGGCTGTTGCTCTGGCTCCACCTTGAGTTGTTTCCCCCATCAGAAGTCCTTTCTCATTTCCAAATGGATAGGAGTGAAGGAAATACTGGTAGGTGTGTTCGACCTGTGGGATTTCGCCTAACTGTACGAGCGGCATTCTATCGGCATAAACTATCCATTCCCATACTGGAGTCATGCTGCCCGGCTCATGATCGGCTGCTGGAACTATCTGAATTCTTGAATCGTAAGTTCCATCAACAGTTTGAGAACATATAACAGATCCATCGGTCGTTGCCAGCTTTCCAACGAGAATATCAGTACAGGCCATCAAACCTGTGTAGAAGAACGATAGTACTAGAATAATGCTTATAAGAACCCTTTTCACTACTTACCCCCTCCTTTGTGAGTTACTCTCACAAATCTGTCCGGTCATTCATAATAAATATCTTCCGGCTTTGCCTTCGACGGATCGCGGAAATAGTATCCCGTTCCGTTCTTCACTACCTCGTCGTACCTTGGTACTTCCTGGATCACTACCTCCTTTCCCGGATTGAAATCTCCCCAGAGTTCAAAGATCATCAGAACCGTTGAGCAATGCCTTCCAACTCTGACGTCTATCGGCCAACCTTTTTCATCGATCTTCTCGTAGAGGAGGCCGAATTTACCGGCCGTCACTATGAATTCATCCTGTCCCGTGAGAAGAAGTTTCTCGTCGGTGATCCCTCTTACTCTGTCGAGGAAGGGTTCCGGCGCTTCAAGCAAGATCGAGACGGCATCCGAGTGGTCTCCGACCTCTCTGTGAGAGAGTCCGTGGAGGGTCTTCGGAGAGTACTCCATTCCGATCTTGAACTCGGTCGAGGTGAGCAACATGGAAGCCATCCCGGCTATGTCGGCACCCTTCTGGTGAGCGACGATGGTGCTGATTACCGGGTATTCGAGTTCGGCTTCATGTAGATCGATGAAGATATCGACGCCCTCTTCCTTAATCAAATTCATGAAGGCGTAGTTGGTTTGCTCGGTGATCATACCGTTCGCTCTGCCCGGCCACGTCCTGTTGAAGTTTCTTACGTCCATGTAGGCCAGCAACTGGCCGCTGGGATAGTTGACATAGACTTCCGGATCGGGCCATGAGTCTAGCGGGCTGGACCAACGGTCACCCATTCTGAATTTCTTTTCTCCCCATGGTGTTTCGATGGTGAAATATAGGGGATAGGCATCTCCCGGTCTTGTAACGCGAGAAGCGCTCTGGTTGGCCCTGATCGCTACGATCAGTCTTCCCTTCGTCAGCTTGGCGTTCTCGACAAACAGCTGTGCCGTGAGATTGCCGGCAGGTTCTTCAGGATGCGAGCTTCCGATGAGGAAGGCGGTTCCTCCGGGGACACCGCTGTCGAAAATATATATGTTGCAATCGTTGATAGTTCCCTTCAGGGGTTCGAAATAGTCGCTCAATTTCCTGACCTGGGTTACGCCAGGTCCTTTGACCACTTCCTCCTGGAAGTTTCTGTGATCGTAGAACTGAATTCCGGCGATCACCAGGGCGACCGCCACGAGGGCGAGTGAGACTAGCTTAACGATCAATAGATTTCTATCCGTCATGTCTTCACCCCCTACTTTATGCGAAGTATTCGCAGGATGAAGGGCATAAGCATGACGGAGTAAAGAATGGCATCTTGAACGTTCTTGGTCTTTATAATGCTTTTAACCAGCACGAAGACCACAAATGCGCTTATCAGGTAGTAGCAGACGCTTATTATCGAGTTTAGGATCGCCATTATAAACACTTCCTTTCAGCCATGACATCACCCGCCGACCAAGAAGGAGAGCTCGTTGCTGAAAATCAGGAAGAGAGTTGCGACAAGCAAGACGAACCCCATTGGAATCAGCGCGGTTTTCAAAAAGTCTTTGTAGTAATGCCCTTTGAATTTCAGTTCCATGACCGTGGCCCGACCAACCACCGCGGTGGGTGGGAGGATATCGCCTATCGGCCACATTACAGCCATGGCTGACAGGGCTATTATTGCATTCATGCCCTTCATATTGAACAACAATATGAGCGGAACACCCAGAAGCGGTGCGACTGCATACTGCAACAATCCCTCTGAAACGGGCAGTATAAGGAAGAGGGTCGAGAACAACACCCAGAGCGGCAAAGTTACTACTCCAAGCGATATAAGACCTCTGGCACCGCTCAGAGCCATTATCTGGATGAGTATTCCCACGACGATCATAATTCCGACAAGCGGTATAAGGGAATGTATGGTTTCAGTGGCTATTCTGAGGATCTGGAGTTTCTTGGGGCTGAGAAGTATGGCCGACACCGAAGCCAGCACGAACATGAGCGGCAGTCCTATGGTGGGCGTCGAGAAGGGCCATATCCTTCCGGCCATAATCAAGAATATTAGAACCGCGAAGGGTATCCCAACTCTCAGCCAGTTCATCTTTTCAGGCGGTTCCGGCAGTTCCTTCAAAGCCTTTTCCAGTTCTACGGTCTTTCCCTTTCCTCCCAGGAAGAACATCGCGAAAAACGCTCCTATTGCAGATAGAACGAGAAGCGGCTGGAAGAAGCCTACATATGGCATATTGGATCCGGCCGCTGCCATCATCGCCCAGAGATTGACCGGTGGGGCCGCAGCGCTCATGGCGGCACAGATGAAGATAATTGCGGCCACCCGCTTTTCGGAGATCCCCATGTATGACAGGACGGTTCCGACTAGAGTTCCGACTGTGAGAACGGTCGCAGCTCCCGAACCTGTCAACGCGCCCGGTATAAGCAACAGGATGGTCAGGAAGAAAAGACAGAGCAGTCTCGTCTTGTGAAAAGTTGTGACGATCTTTCTTACCATGAACGCGACTCCACCGGACTCCTTCAGAAGATTCATGAAGAAAGTTGCGGTGATGAAGATCAAACAGACATCCAGGTACGTAAAGGAACCCTCCACCAGATGGCGAACAGGAATGGCTCCGCCCGCATGGACGATCCCGGCGGCGATGGCCGCAAGAAGCATGGATAGCTCTACACTCAACTTGAAGTATTTGGCCACGGCGAAGGTGACCGCAATAACCACAAGTATGAGACCAGCGTGGAAGTACACTAGTACCCTCCCCCTTCAATTACCGATCGAGAGATCGATGAGTCATCAAAATCAAAGTCGTCAGTTGGCGTTAATCAGCTCTAACAAAGCCGGGCCGATATCCAGTGATTCGTTAACCTTGAGCAGCGGTATTCCGTTCGTCTCGGAGAACTTGGTGAAGAAACCGTCCTCGTCGCTCGAGGCGATAACGAGTATCAGGTCTGACTTGGGAATAACAGTGTTGATAGATTTCTCGTCGGTGGCGTCGACACGCCTTGCCATTCCCTCGATATGCGCACCGATCACAGTCATACCGAGCTCTCTTGCCTGCTTGATTAGATCTTCGACTCTCTGTACTTCCAGGTTGATATCGATTCCGGCCGCGCCCATGCCTTTGAGACTAGTTCCGGTGGTGATAACGAGAGTCTTGGGGCCATCAGGGGCCTGGGCCAGCTCTTTCAACTGGGTCGCAGTGAGAAGATCTTCCTGAACACACGCGATTTTGCTTCTTACACATACCAATCTGAACATCAGGGCCCCCGGACTCTGCCCTAGAGTGGTGACAATCATGGGTGGTTTGACCACCGGCATCAACAGGCCGGAGGCCAGAATCACTGAACAGAGAAGTACCAGCACTGCCGAGAAAACAACCTTTCTCATAAAAAACCTCCCTTTCTGAAGCACAAAATTATGGCGCAACTGCGCTGAACATTCTTCAATTGATGATAGACATCGAATACATACGCTGCAACTATAGAAAGCCATTTAAGCAACTGTGAAGACCATATAAATTTAAAATCCGATAAAAAAGATAAGTACGGGATGCTTATCGTTTACAAACAATTTTATCATCTGCTGTTCCGGATGTGGAATCTCTTGAGAGACGACTATGGTTGAATAGAAACGATTAGAGTCATATATTGTTTATTAGTTAGAGTTTAACTGACTTATCGCTGACTTAGAGTCATATGACGCGCCTTTTTATCTGTATCGGCTAAAACGGTTGAAAATTCGATTATTAATGATACTATTTTTCCTGTGGGCTCATTTTGGAGGGGTTTAAATGAAACGATGGAAGGTCTGGGGGAGTTACGAATATATTCTATTAAGTCCTGAAGATTCAAAAAGACGTGAAAAAGCGATCAAATATTTCGATTCGAAAGGAAAGCTAGTCGCCGTTCAGATCCTCAGAAAGAGCAAAGAGCTGGGACAGTTGAGATTTCCGATATGAGCCTACGGACAGGTGTTTATGTGAATCTCCGGCACGATAATCAAACCTAGAGCTATAAGGATTATGCACAGCGACAGGTACAGGCCGAATGGTACTGCTATCTTGAGAAACCTGTTACCGAGCCTGGGGTTTATCAGGCTTGCCGTAACATCTATACCCAGAAGAAGGGCCACGACAAGCAAGTACTCCAGCCCGAAAATGAAGAAGGGCAGATCGTTGATCTGATTTATGCTGAAATAGGCCTTTCCCTGGTTCTCCCAGTAAGGCCACGGGGTGAAGATCAGGTGGCTCGACAGGTAAACGGCCCAGGTGAACAGCACGGCGTGAATGGCTCTTCGGATCTTCAGATTGTACTTCCAGAAAAGGTAACACCCCATGATTATCCCCGAAAGGTGAACCACATCGTAAACGATTTGAAGTATATACACGTGATCTGAGAGTCTCAAGGTCGAAAGGGCAGCAACGACAGATATTCCTGTGGTCGCCATCGTCCACTGCTTTGCCCACTCGATATCGAAAAGCAAACCAAGCCAACCGAAAAAAAACACGAAGTAACAAAGATAAATAAGGTTGTGCAGGTTGTTGGTCGAGTGGTAGATCTTCTCCCCGCTGGCCGTGTATTCATAATCCATGTCGGACATGTCCAGATCGAAATGCTGGTTCGGTCCGTCATAACCACAGTCGCGCCACTCGTAAAGCCAGCCGTCCCAGGTGATGTAGAAGAACATAACCGCGAACCATAGAACCATAAAGAAAAGCCCGAGCTTTCTTTCAAAGAGATTTTTGTTAAGCCTCATATTTATAACTCCCGGTTTGTTGGAATAATGAAAATTCTAACAGATAAAACCACGAAAAATGATGTTAGAGTTATGAGGCGTGCAATAACCTGACTGGCGAAGCATTCATGAATCAATATGCCTCTTCCCTGTTATACTGAGCTAAAGGGGGTGTATTTGTGAGAGTCAAGAGTTTTGCGATAGGGGCCTTTTTGCTTTTCGTTGTTTTGGCTTTCTGTCAGACGGTCAGTCCTCAGTTCGTTGCGATCGAGAGAGCCGTCTCGTTCGAGAACGACGGTCAAGAGCTGCGGGGTATTCTCACTTTGCCGGAGACCGGCGACAGGCCATTTCCGGTGGTACTCCTGCTCCACGGTTTCCTCGGTCACATGAACGATCTCGAGGTAAGGGGAACGGGCGGTTCGATGTACGAAATGACCGCCGACCGCTTGGCCGGAGCCGGGTTCGCTTCTCTCAGGTTCGATTTCAGAGGATCGGGCATAAGCGAAGGAAACTGGGAAGACACGACTTTTTCCGGTCAGATAAGCGATACTATCGCCGCGATTTCTTTTCTTGAGAGCCTTCCGGAGATCGATAACAGAAAGATCGCCGTTCTGGGCCTCAGTCAAGGTGGTCTGGTTGCGGCCTGTGTTGCGGCACGAGACGTTCGGGTGAAGAGTGTCGTTCTCTGGTCGGCCGTTGCTATTCCCATTCACACGTATTCGGCCCTGCTGGGCGCCGATGCGGTGGACTCGTCGATGAAAGCCGCCCCGGGTGAGCCGATACTGGCCAATATCTCATGGGGAGGAACGACGGTGTTGAAAAAGGAGTTCTTCGATGAGCTTTTCACCATAGACCCGGTAGCCGAGGTGGCGCGCTACGACGGCCCGTTGATGGTTGTATCGGGTCTTACCGACGCCATAGTCTTTCCTCAGCCGCAATCGGGAAGGATATTCATCGATTATCACGAAGGACCGGAAAGGCTGTTCCTTCAAAACTCCGGGCATATCTACGATCTGTTCGAGGGCAAAGACAATCTCGAAGAGGTCATTGACGAAAGTATTCATTGGCTTCTGGAGACCTTATAAAAAAGGGGACCTTGTAAATGCTACAAGGTCCCGTATATCGTTAGTGGCTACGCTTTCTTTTTCAAGGGGATGTATATATCGAACTGGGAGTTTTCTTCGCCGGTGTATCTGTCGTCGTAGAGTTCGAACTCGTTCAATCCGACGGGTTCATACTCCGAGTTCTGAAACCACTTTCCGTAGATGTACTCGTAGGTCTCCTGAAGGGTGTCGAGTCTGCCCTTGTGGGTGAACACTGCGTAAGTGGCTTCCGGTATTTCGGCTCCCACCATTCCCTCGGGTATGTTGTCAAGGTCCGAAACGGCCACTGAGGCGATATAGTCGAACTTGCCGTCCACGAAATCCTCCTCACCGGTACACATCAGGCCGTAGCTTTCCATAACCGGTAGAGCGTTCCTGATTTCCCCTATCCTCTTCATAAATTCCTGCCAGAGCTTTGGGCAATTGTTCTTGGGATCGTTTCCGTAGTACTTCAGTCCCACTACTTTGAAGGCCTTTCGTTTTACGATTTTCGGTTCCATGTTTATCCCTCCCATCAGTCTTTCGATCCTTTTCTTTGTGAGCCGTTTCCTGTGAGTGAGTGTGAAATGCAGTCCCAGGCGCCTGTATTTACCGGGTGTAACGCAGTATCTACTCTTGAAAGCTCTCGTGAAGGATTCCTGCGAATCGTAACCACACTGGAGGGCGATCTCCAGTATCGACATCGATGTGCCAGCCAGTCTTTCGGCCGCCTCGCTCAGTCTTCTTCCCTTTATGTACCGGCCTATCGTCTCACCGACGGTGTAGTAGAAGATGCGTTGAAGATGGACCGGCGAATAGAAGATCTCAGAACAAAGTTCTTCCAGGGTTATCGGTCGGAAAAGGTTCTGCTCAATATAGTCGATTATCGAGTTCACGCAATCGATGTAGTCTTCTCTCATAGTAGATTCCTTTAGCGTCCTCAAACCTTTCCACCCCCACAGTTATGGTAGAAACAATTATATGAAGAAAGTCTGAGGGGTTTTTGATCGAAATTATCACGATGGGAGTTAATGTAAAGTGCTTGCAGTGTTCATGAACCTGTGGATAGCAGTTTCAGGCTCTCGCCGATTTGAAGGTGTTTCTCGCTTCCTAAGGTCTCACTCTTTTTGACAGAAGCGACGCCTCCTTCGATCTCTATCTCCAATCCCTTACCTGGGCTTTTTTGTTCACCTTGACTTTTTCCATAATTTTTACGACGTCCTCACGTCGGCAAAGCTCGGTACCCGGCGTCATTACCGTTGCGACGCTGGCCGCTCCAGCCATTTTGAGGGCCGTTTCCACGGTGCCGCCCATCTCCCTGTACATGCAGTAAGCCCCGAGGAAGGAATCTCCCGCACCGACCGCGCTTTTGACTGGTACTGCCGGCACTTCGACTCTGTAGATTCTCCCCTCGATCATGGCCATCGCCCCTTCCTTTCCCATGGTGAGGAGAACTTCGGGTATGGAGTACCTCTCCGAGACTTCTCTCAAAGCCTTTTCGTAATCGCCTCCACTTTCCTTTCCCAGCAACCTGTCAAGTTCATGGGTGTTCGGCTTTATGCCTGTGGGCGAGGCTTTGACACCTTCGGCAAGCGGCTCTTTATCGGAATCGATGTAGACTTTGATCTTTCTCCCGGTCATTCTCTCACACAGAACCCTGTATATATCTTTGCCAACACCTCCGGGTACACTGCCGCACATTAGCAGCGTATCTCCCTCTCTTAGAAGTATATCTATGGTCTTGTGGAGTTTGTCAATCTCTCTTTCGCTCAGATCCGGTCCGGGGAGGCTTAATCTGTACTGTCCACCATCGCTTTCGATAAGTATGTTCATTCTGGTTTCACCTTCAGTCCTGACAGAGGCGTAAACTACGCCCTCGTCGTTCAGCATCTCTTCGATCTCGTCACCGATGCGCCCTCCTAGAAAGGCGATCGCCACCGAATGGCCACCCAGCTCGTTTATGACCCGCGAGACATCGACACCTTTGCCGGCCGGATAATCCTTGATTTTATCGATCCTGACGGTATCGTCGGCTATCAGTTTGCCTGTGTAGAGATATCTGTCCAAAGCCGGGTTCAAAGTAAGCGTGAAAATCATCTTGCCTGCGCCACCTTTCCTCTATATTCTTTCGGTGTAGTCGTTCAACAAACCAAGCGCCACTATCATGGCCGTTTCCACCCTCAAGGTTCTCCTGCCAAGCGAGACTTTCACGCTGGCGGCGGAGATTTCGGAAATCTCTTCCTCTGTGAAACCGCCTTCGGGACCGACGATCAATCTTATCTCTCTTCCGGTGGCAAGCTCCTTCGAGAGTTCGCGTAGCGGTTTGCCCCGAAAATCCAGTAGCAGATTTTGAGCTCCCGACAGATCGAGATTTCTTTGCAGCTCCACCGACGGCAGGTATGGATTCACGCTCTGCTTGGCGGCTTCTCTCACGACGGCCGTGTATCTTGAGAGTTTTTCACCGTCCAGAAGTGCTACCGAACGCCGGCCCTGAAAAAGCTCTATGCGATCCACTCCGAGTTCCGTCGCCTTCTCAAGCAAAATACGAAGCCGCGGCCATTTCGTTGCTGCCACGGCTATTATTATCGTTCTGCCATCTCTTTCCACGAATTCTTTTTCGATTACCGTGCCGGTGGCTTCGTGCTTTCCGACTCCCTCCAGCACGAATTTGTATATGCCGCCCCTGCCATCCGTCCCTGTGAGTCTATCTCCCTTTTTCGCGCGTATAACTCTCAGATGATTGACTTCGATATCGTCGAGCCTCACGGTATTGCCCGAGACTTCCACGAAGAAGGCGTTGGGCAAGTTATCCGATTACCTCCTGGCCCATGTAGGGAACTAGAACTTCGGGCACGTCTATTCTACCGTCTTCTCTCTGGTAGTTCTCGATTATCGCCACGAGAGTTCTTCCCACGGCCAGCCCGGAGCCGTTGAGACAGTGAACGAACTTGAGTTTGTTATCGACATCCCTGAACCTTATGTTGGCCCTCCTCGCCTGGAAATCCTCAACGTTAGAGCAGGAGGAGATCTCCCTGTAAGTGTTGTAGGAAGGCAGCCAGACCTCGAGATCGTAGGTTTTGGCCGAGGCGAACCCTATGTCTCCGGTGCAGAGCGCCACCACTCTGTAAGGCAGCTTCAATTTGCGCAACACATCTTCGGCGTCGGCCGTGAGTTGCTCGAGCGCATCGTAGGAGGAGTCTGGGTGGGTGAACCAGACGAGTTCCACCTTGTCGAACTGGTGGACCCTTATCATGCCACGAACGTCCTTGCCGTAAGATCCGGCCTCTCTCCTGAAACAGGCGCTGTAGGCCGTGTATTTCTTGGGAAGCTCGCCGTCTATTATCTCCTCGCCGTGCTGTGCGACCAGCGGGACCTCGGCGGTCGGTATCATGAACATATCGTCCGGTTCTATTCTATATGCCTCCTCTTCGAATTTCGGGAGCTGTCCGGTTGCAAGCATCGTCTCTCTCTTGACCATGAAGGGGAGGGCTACCTCTTCATAACCCTTGCTGTGGTGCAGGTCGAGCATGAAGTTCATTATAGCCCTCTCCAGGCGTGCAAGATCCTTTCTCAGTATAACGAAGCGTGCTCCGGAGAGTTTCGCTGCACGTTCGAAGTCTATTAGACCTGTCTCCGGGCCAAAGTCCCAGTGCGGTTTGACTTCGAAGGCCGGTTTTCTCGGTTCGCCCCAGGTCCTCACCACCACGTTGTCGCTTTCGCTTTTGCCAACAGGTGTTTTCTCCGACGGGATGTTCGGCAGATACAGCATCTTCTGGCGTAGTTCTTCTTCTATCTGGGAGGTCCTAATGTCCAATTCCTTTACTTCGGAGGAGATTTCCTTCGCTCTATCCATGAGAGATTGCGCCCTGGAATCGTCTTTGCTGGCCTTGGCGCGGGCTATTTCGGAAGAGATGCTGTTTCTTTCGGCCTTCTTCTGCTCAACTATCTGTAGCGCTTCCCTTCTCTGCGCATCGAGCTGAAGTATCTCTTCCAGCAGCTCCTGTCCCATCTGTCGATTTTCTAGAGCTTTTCTTACCAGTTCGGGATTTTCACGGATCAGCCTGATATCTACCATAATTCTCCTCCTGCACCTCGCTAGAATACGAGTTCTATCTCGACGTTCAATCCTTTGAACGAATCGTCTTGTGTATTGTACAACAATTCTGAGGCCCAGATCTTCCTGCGGTTTTTCTCATCGTTCACGAAAACATTACCCTTCAGGTTGAGCATTCCCGTTTCTCCGTAGTATTCGAAGTAGAGCGTATCGACTTTCAGATCGCCCTTGTAGTCTATGAATATTAGCTCAGGAGTCGCGTCTGCCGTCTCTTTAGCGAAACCTTCATAATATTCGTTTTTCTGATCGAACTTGAGGACATCCGTTTTGTATATGTAGATATCCTTTTGGCCTTCTTCCTTGGAATATATCATCGCAACTGGCACGTCCTTCATAAGACCGGTCGAATTGTCCAGGTTGTAGTCGAGCGATAGCGTAGTCGCCTCGCCCGTCTGGAAGATAACAAACGTCTCACCCTCGGTTATGAACGACTGCCAGTCGGTTGCGCCCTTCGTGACCGTTGCCAGGGGAGTTTCGACATAGATGTCCCCGTCTTTGTTTATCATAACGTTTCCCTTAAACGTGAAGACTTCCTGTCTTTCCGTCGCGAGAAGCTCGTTGGCCTTTATGCGCACTGTTGACTGGGCGATGAGAATTACCGCAAAAACGAGTGTGACAATCAAAAAGATTGATAGTTTTCTTCTCATTCTTTACCTCCGATAAAGGGTTACTCTGCCGTTTTCTTACTGTCCATCACTTCGAGAAGAAGGGAGACTATTTGCTCGAGGGATATAACCTGTTCGGTACTGATCTCTGTCATCACGGAACGCAGATATTCCACTCTTCTGTCGATAACTTTCTCGATGAGGGATTTTCCCGAACTGGAAATATCTATTATGAAAGATCTTCGATCTCTTTCAGAGCGTCTTCTTTCAATGAAGCCGGCGTCTATGAGCCTTTTCACGAGGCCGGTAGTGGTACTCTTGGTTATCCCCAGATTGCGACTTATATCGCTCATCCTCTTTTCGCCCTGAAAGAAAAGTGTCTGGAGAACATCGAATTGCGCGGGAGTTATCGGAAAGTCCCTCAGAACCTTTCGACCTTCTCTTCTTATCCTTGTAGAAATGATTCGCAGATTTTTCTCCAGAGTTGCTGCATCCTCTTTTCTGACCTCACCTCGGGACATCTCCACACCTCCATACTCCCAAGCGTTGGTTTGGAATTGACACGTTACTGATAAGTTATTATAACACTTTCGGCCTGATTCATTATGACTGAGAGGGGGACAGGAACCGTTCAAAAGAACGTTGTAGGTTGTAAGTAAAACACGAGAGAAAGAGCGTCGAGAGTTCGCTTCGCTCACGAGAAGGACGGGGATGCCGGATCGGTGTCCGGCATGACGGGAAGGAGGAAAAGGCGGGATTCTGGCTAGGAACATGCCAGGATGACGTGAGGGGAGAGCCTGCCCTGATGAGCCTGCCCTGAAATGTTCCTATTCAGGGATCTTATTCAGGGTCATCCCGCAATGCTCATCCTCATGTCATCCCGTAATGATTCTATACTGTCATCCCGGACCCCGATCCGGGATCCCCTCCTTAGAAAACCGTGATTCTGAGTCAAGCTCAGAATGACATCAAGTGAGTCCGACATGGCGGAAGGGGACTGTCGTCCCGGGCTCCGACCCCCGAAAATGGGGACTGACGGGCTCCTGACGTCTGTCCCGTTTTTCGCGAAGACCGGGATCCTGGCTGGGAGCACGCCAGGATGACGTGAGGGGAGAGCCTGCCCTGATGAGCCTGCCCTGAAATGTTCCTATTCAGGGATCTTATTCAGGGTCATTCCGTTAACCGCCCACATCCTGTCATCCCGTAATGCTCCTATACTGTCATCCCGGACCTCGATCCGGGATCCACTCCTTAGAAAACCGTGATTCTGAGTCAAGCTCAGAATGACATCAAGTGAGTCCGACATGGCGGAAGGGGACTGTCGTCCTGTAACGCCCCAGCACTGTCATCCCGTAATGCTCTTATACGGGATCCCATTCTCCCACTCTTCCCAAGGACGGGTTCACGCTCTGGGACGAAGGACCAAAGACGTTTTTCGTTTTTCGCGAAGGCCGGGATCCTGGCTGGGAGCACGCCAGGATGACGTGAGGGGAGAGCCTGCCCTGATGAGCCTGCCCTGAAATGTTCCTATTCAGGGATCTTATTCAGGGTCATCCCGCAATGCTCATCCTCATGTCATCCCGTAATGATTCTATACTGTCATCCCGGACCCCGATCCGGGATCCCCTCCTTAGAAAACCGTGATTCTGAGTCATGCTCAGAATGACGTCAAGTGAGTCCGGCATGGCGGAAGGGGACTGTCGTCCTGTAACGCCCCCGCACTGTCATCCCGTAATGCTCTTATACGGGATCTCATCTCGTCTGTCTCGCCCTCTCTCCTCTTCTCGTTCCGGCTCTTTTCGCTCCTGTTATCTCCGGTAAACTCCGGTTTGTGAAGGTAAACAAAGTCTGATGTATAATCGCTTTATGGGATCTTCAGAAGGCTATGAAACGCTTGAAAGTTTTGACTCGACATTCATAGAGAGGTTCGGAACTATCGCAGGGTTGGATGAAGCAGGCAGAGGGCCGCTGGCCGGTCCGGTGGTTGCGGCTGCGGTAATATTGCGCGGTTCGGTGAGGGGTGTCAACGATTCCAAGCTTCTTTCCGCAAAGGACAGGGAATCGCTTTACGAGGAAATAATCGATCGCGCATACGTCGGGATCGGTCTTTCGACGCCGGAGGAGATAGATCTTCTGAACATTCTGAATGCCACGAAACTGGCCATGAACCGGGCTCTTGACGGACTGAGCGTGAGACCGTCTTACGTGATTATCGACGGAAAATACCTGAATTTGAAGATAAGGGGCAGGTGCATCGTTGGAGGCGACAGGCTGAGCGCATCGATCGCCAGCGCATCGATCATGGCTAAAGTTTTCAGGGACAGGTTGATGAAAGATCTGGGGAACCTCTATCCCGAGTACGGTTACGAAAAGCACAAGGGTTATGGAACCGAGAAACATCTACAGGCGATAGCAAGGTACGGCCCAAGCACGTGGCACAGGTTGACCTACAGGCCGATAAGGGAAAGTGCAAGACCGGAACTGGTTTCGAGATGGTTGAGAGATAGCGCAGTGAACGAAGACCGCCTGTTCAGGGCGGGGTTGCTTACTCCGGAGGTACTGAGGTGAATAATGAAGAATTGAAGGAAAACTGGTTGAAATTGATAGAGACTATGAAGAGGCTCCGTTCGCCGGGAGGCTGTGAATGGGACATAGCTCAGTCTCACGAAAGTCTCAAACCGTACATGATAGAGGAGGCTTACGAAGTCCTGGAAGCGATCGACCGGCGGGACGATGTCGAACTGGTCGAAGAGCTGGGAGATGTCATGTTACAGGTGATCTTTCACGCACAGGTGGCCGCCGAAAGGGACGCTTTCGATATAGACGATGTGATTAAGGTTCTAACCGACAAACTCGTGAGAAGACATCCACACGTTTTCTCTAACTCCCCCGGTTACTCCTACCGCCAGTGGGAAGAGATCAAAGCGGCCGAAAAAAGCGAGGAGTCGGGACAGAGATCTTCGATCGGGAAGATCAACAAGGCTCTTCCGGCGCTCAGCCTCGCGCGGCGTGTACAGGAGAACGCTTCGGCCGTGGGATTCGACTGGACCAGGATAGACGGCCCACGTAAAAAGCTCGACGAAGAGATAGAGGAACTCGATCAAGCCGTGAAATCTGGTGACAGGAAAAAGATCGAAGAAGAGATAGGAGATCTGCTCTTCACGGTAGTTAATCTCTCCCGATTTCTCGAGGTGGATCCCGAATCGGCCTTGAGAAAATCAACCGAAAAATTCGTGAACCGTTTCAACGAGATGGAGAGTCATATTGAGAAGTACGGTTTAGAATTAGAAGGCATGACCATAGATGAGCTGAATCATCTGTGGGAAAAAGCGAAGGAGGGTACAAATTGAAGAGGCTGCTTATCGCTGTCCTGTTTATACTTTCTACTGTTATCCCCGTGATTGCTCAGACCGAGAATGCTTCAGACGATACCGTGGCGGCCACGGTGAACGGTGAAATCATTTATATGGATACCTTTCTTTCAAAGGTTCTGCCGAGTTATACGGAGATCTCGAAGCGTATAGAAGAGGTTGACCCGGTCTTTTCCGATATTCTTATCAATACCGAAGCCGGGCAAAACTTGCTGGCCGAGTACGAAAAGCGCTCTCTAGAGGCTCTAATCGAAGAGACACTGGTGATGCAATATGCTCGGGCCGTTGGAATTGAGATAGACATTCAAGCGATAAGGGAAACGGTCAACAAATCCATCATGGATACACTAACCGAGCTGAATATAGCCAAATCCGATGCAGATCTTTTTTATATACTCAAGGGCTACATAGACGGTCTTGCGTCTTACGAATCTAAAGTTGTAAGAGATCTGGCCTACAGGGAAGCCCTGAACACTCTTTATCTAGCCGTTACAGACAGTGCAACGGTGAGCGAAGATGAAGTACTCCAGTACTACCAGGCCAATTCTTCCAGATACGCGGTGGCGGAAGAGAAGGTTACTGTGAAACTCCTCCTGTTCGACTCCTTCTCGGAAGCTTACTCCGTATGGAAAGCGGCTTCCAGAGACTCGAACCCGGCCGCGATACTCGACACTTTCCCCGACGTTCAAAGCAAAAGCTATACGAGGCAGGAGATCGAAAGCGTCAATCCGGAGCTGGTGAGATCGCTCTTCAAAACCACCAAAGGCGAGTTGCTTCCTTCCGTCGTGACGATGGACAACAGGTACGCGGTGATCTATCTGGCCTCCTATACACCGGCCGGCACCAAGAGTGTGGACGAGATGCGCGGGGAAATAGAAGAGACCCTGATCAACGAGAAGAAAGATCTTCTCTGGAAGAGCTGGAGGGCGAAAGAGTTCGAGCCGTTCAAGCAGAATTCGACTATCACGAGATATTACGATAACATTGGAGGAGAACAGTCTTGAGTATCACTAAAGAAAAAGTGATGGAAGCCCTGAGCCAGGTGTACGACCTTGAAATAGGTTTCGACATCGTCTCACTCGGTCTAATATATGCAGTGGAAGTAGAAGACAGCAACGTGAGGATTAAGATGACCATGACCACACCGATGTGCCCTCTGGCCGGTCTCATGCTTGAAGACGCCAGAAGAAAGGTCAGCGAGATCGAAGGGATAAAGGACGTGAAGATGGAACTGACTTTCGACCCGCCCTGGACCCCCGAGATGGCCAGCGATGATGTGAGGAAGATTCTGGGACTTTGAAAGCGAAAGAACTTCTGAAAAACAGCATAGAGAAACTCGATAGAGCGGGGATTGACGGTTCCCGCTTTATCGTTCGTCTTCTTTTCAGAGAGCTACTCTCTTTAAGCGACAGCGAAATTATCATCGGAACGACGGAAATTCCCGTCCGATTGTGTCTTTCCATGGACTGTGCGATTGATAGGTTGATCGATGGTGAGCCTTTGGACTATGTAATTGGCCGGAGGAATTTTCTCGGCGTTCGGTTGAAGGTGAACTCTTCGGTTCTCATACCCAGACCGGAGACTGAGGAACTGGCGCAAATGGTTATCGATAGAGAGAGAGGTTCGACCGTATTCGCCGACGTGGCCACCGGAAGCGGCGCCATAGCCTGCGCACTGGCCAGTCATCTTTCTCATTCTCACGTTCTGGCCAGCGATTTGTCTCTGGCTGCGCTGGAAGTTGCAATGGAGAACGCCGCCGGAAACGGTTTGAACAACATAAGCTTCTACCACGGGAACAACTTGGCCGCCCTGGAAAATTCCCTGGAAGAGATCGAGGTAATAATCTCCAATCCGCCTTACATAAGGACTTCCATGCTGAAATCGCTCGACAGGCAAGTGGCAGGATACGAACCCATCCTGGCACTCGATGGTGGCAGCGACGGGCTTGATTTTTATCGCGATTTCTTCGAGCTTCTCCCTGAAGGAAAGCGAGTCTATCTGGAGATCGCTGAATACAGCGTGGAGGGATTGTCCGACCTTGCAGCTTCTTTGAAAGGCTACGAATACTCTTTCGAAAAGGATTTTTACGGCTCTTACAGATTCATGCTACTCCGTCCAGCCGCCGATCATTAGCAATAGACAAGTCGTATCTACCCGCCCCGCAGTTAGAAAAAACACTGATCGATAAACCGATTTCAGGTAAAATATATTATTAAGTAACAAAACAATCACATTTCAGGAATAAACTTCATTTCGTTGGGGGGATCAAATTGAATATGAGTTTTTTACCGGAAAAGATCGGAGCGGCTTTTGCGAGCGTCAACCCTAGACTTTCGAAAGTATTCCTTCCATGGGTCGTGAAAAATCCCAGATATCTGAGAGGAGCACCAAAACTCCTTAAGGCTTTTAACGAAGCCGAAGAGATTCGCGCCTCTCTAATGACGGAAGAAGATGTGATGATTCCGCCGATAATGATTCTCAGCATCACCAACCGCTGCAATCTCAGCTGCGCCGGTTGCTTTGCCCACACACTGGGCAACTCGGGGAAATCGGCTACGGGCAGATCTGTCATGACGGTTCAAGACTGGCAGAGCGTTATCGATCAGGGAAGAGGACTGGGAGTGTACACTTTTCTCATCGCCGGTGGAGAGCCTTTCATGTTACCGGGCCTGATAGATATCTGCCTCAACAACAGGGACAGGATCTTCGTTATCTTCACCAACGGCACGGCTATCGGGGAGACCGAACTCCAGAAACTCAAGAAAACGACAAACACGGTCGTGGTCGTCAGCGTCGAGGGAGGAAGAGAATTGACCGACGATAGAAGGGGCGAAGGAGTCTTCGAAAGCGCCGTCGATACCATGGAAAGACTTCACAGAAACGGAATCGTAGGAGGAATATCGGTTACTATAACAAGAAAGAATCACCATTTCTGGATGGAAGACGAAAATCTTGATTACTTCATAGACCGCGGCGCTAAATTGGCATTCTTCACCGAGTATATACCGACCGACGAGGGAGGTTCGACGTCCGTTTCGCGGAGTCCCATGGGGGATTTGAACATAACCAGCGGTGAAGAGAGCTACACCGTATTGAAGAGCGAGGAAAGAAAAAGCTTCAGGGAGAAGATTCTATATTATAAAGCCAATAAGTCTCTTTTCATAATCCACTCTCCGGGTGACGAAGAACTGTTCGGAGGTTGTGTATCGTCTGGAAAAGGCTTCATACATGTCAATCCCTACGGCGATCTGACGCCGTGTCCAGTTTCGGATATAGCGACTCACAACATGAAGAAGGTGTCTCTCAAAGAAGGCCTTTCGAGCCCTCTCTTCGTCGAGATTCGAAAGAGCGAAGACATGCTGGAAAACGGCGATGGTCCATGTGCACTCTTCTCGCACCAGAAAGAGCTGGAAGAGCTCCGCAGAAAAGTCGGGGCGTACAAGACCGGGCTTTAAGAGCGAAAAGAGCCGGAACGAGAAGAGGAGAGAGGGCGAGACAGACGAGATGAGATCCCGTATAAGAGTCCTGAATTTGATCCCTGAATAAGATCCCTGAATAGGAACATTTCAGGGCAGGCTCTCCCCTTACGCCATGCCGGACTCACTTGACGTCATTCTGAGCTTGACTCAGAATCTGCTCTTTGTTCTAAGGAGGGGATCCCGGATCGGGGTCCGGGATGACAGTATAGAATCGTTACGGGATGACATGAGGATGAGCATTGCGGGATGACACGGGATGACAGTCCCCTACCGTCATCCTGGCGTGCTCCCAGCCAGGATCCCGGTCTTTGCTAAGAAAGAGTAAGAACGAGATCCCGTATAGAATCATTACGGGATGACACGGGATGACAGTCCCCTCCCGTCATGCCGGACTTGATCAGGCATCGCGGTCTTTCCTTAGAAAAAGCCGTCCATGGGGAACACCTCTAACCTACGTTCCGACGCCGAGTTTTCCCACAATGTCACACATTCTCTCCATATTTCATCGAAAATGATGATCTAGAATTCCTTCGTTTCAACTAACTGAACTTAAAACGGAGGAAGGCGATTTATTTGAGGAAAAGATCACTGGTTGTTTTACTGTCTCTGATTGTTACGGGAGCACTTGTTCTTGCCGGTAGTTCCGGTCTGTCGCGTGAAGTAAAAGAAACGATAATAACGCTGGCTGACGATGGTGTGCTGGTAGATGGAAGCTCGATCTCGGAGGATCCATCGTCGGCGGTTTATGCGGGCGCGAACATTGTGTACTACGAAGAGGGGAGAGGTTCTTCATACGGAGAGGGAACCTACAAGGACGAACACAGCGCCAACGAGGCCGCCCGACACACGGTGATTACGATCACAAAACCCGGCGTTTACAGAGTGAGCGGAACTCTTACTTCCGGACAGATAGCCGTGGATCTCGGTTCAAGTGCGAAAAAGGATTCCGGTGCGGTGGTGGAATTGATACTCGACGGGGTAGATATCACCTGCACCGTGGCTCCGGCGATCATCTTTTACAATGTTTGGGAATCTGAAAGTACAACGCAGGCCGGAGCGATAGTGACGCTGGCAGACAACTCGGAGAATACGGTAAGCGGCTCCCACGTCGCCCGGATCTACAAAGAGGGAACAACGAGTAAACTGCATAAATACGACGGAGCCTTTTACAGTAAGAGATCGATAATTATCAGGGGAGAAGAGTCGGGAACCGGAACGCTTTCCATCAAGGCCGACAACGAGGGACTGTGCAGCGAAATGCACCTGACGATCGAAGGTGGCGCTATCAGAATCAACTCGCAGGACGACGGAATCAACGCCAACGAAGATGGTGTAAGCGTCATAACCATCAACGGCGGCTATCTATATATCGACGCCGGTAATGGTAGCGAGGGTGACGGGATCGATTCTAACGGTTACCTGATTATCAACGGAGGCACTCTAGTTTCACTGGCCAACGGCAGGAGCGGTGACGGTGGAATCGATGCCGATATGGATATTAAGATCAACGGTGGCACGGTGGTAGCCCTCGGCAGTCGAAACGACGCAACCAGCGCCTCTTCGGAGCAGCCGTACATGGAGTTGAGTTACGCATCGGTAAAAAGCGCCGGGACTTTGATACGCATCACTGATCAACAGGGAAACGAGATCGTGACTTTCAGACCAGGCAAAATCTACCAGAGTCTCACTTTCAGTTCGCCGGAGCTGCTTCTTGACACGGTTTATCATGTATATTCCGGCGGAACGAACGCCGGGGTCAAAGAGAGCGACGGACTTTATCTTGCAGGAGGAATCTACTCCGGAGGAACGCAGCAGTCGTACAGCGGTAACGCTTCGGGAATGATGCCCAGGCCGGGGATGATGGATCCACTCATGAACATGAGACAGGCTCCCCAACAGCAACCTGAAGGTATGCCACCGATTCCGCCGATCGATAACCGTCCCGATAACAGAAACCCCTGGGAGAGAAATGCCCCCGGCTATCCCAACCAGCAGAGTGACTTCGGAACACTCGCGAACGCGTCTCCGGAATTCATAATAACCGCCAACCAGCATAGTTTCAGCAATGTCAACGACTATGCGCCGACATCGGGAAAAACGGCCGTGGTGTTCCGTATCAACGAAAATAATTTGATAGCGAGCGGCACATCGCCGTCGATAAGCTTTGCGGGAGTCATTACTGTCGAGGGAGAACCAGTTTCCATACCCGAGACTGATATCCAGTTCACCATCACCGACGTACCTTCGGAAAATTACTCGGCTTCATGCCTTCTAAGCGATGGAGAGGCTACCCTCAAAGCGATAATACCTTCAGACGCGGGCAATTATGTTCTAACAATCGCAGTTGTAGATTCAAACTCACAATACACCGGAAGCAGTCAATGGGCATTCACGATCGAGTGAAAACCTCTAGCCGTTCAGCTATGTAGTATGTTTTGAGATTTGTCGGATAAAAAGAAGAGAGCCGCGGCTCTCTTCTTCATTGTTCCGATTCTCTCCGGAGGAATGATTTTCTTTATGCAACTCGAGGCGAAAGGCGATCTCAAAGGTCTATGTGCTGAAGTTCTTCAAGGCTTGTGATCCTGGGAACGTAGTCGGGATAAGATCTCGAACGATCTATCAGCACTCCCTTTATACCGGCTCCGGCCGCACCCATCATATCCACCCTGATGCTGTCTCCGACGAATATCACGTCGTCTCTCTCAAGGCCCATCAAATGAAGCGCCCGGTTGAATATCTCACAGGAGGGTTTATAGGATCTCGCCATTTCCGAGGTCAGCAGAACGTGGTAGGGGATTCTGTTGTTTCTTATTGCTTCGTTCACGAAGGAAGTGTCGGCGTTGGTTATTATGGCGATCGTGTATTCTCTGAAGAGTTTCTTCAAGATCTTCGCATCGGGATAGGCCGGGAGCTTGCCGAAGGAAGAGTACATATAGTTGCAGTAAGATTCGATGTCTCCGCTCAGGTTGAATTTTTTAATCATCTCGTCTATCAATAGATAGTAATAGAATTTCTCCGGCTGAAAGGCCGCCTTGTGATAGTCTTTGAAGTACTTTCTGTATAGCCTGACAAATTCGTTTTCCAGCACTTTAAGATCGGCGGAGCCATCTTTTGCCATCTTCTCGCAGACGGGCCCGAAGAGTCTGTGATTACTAACTAAGGTGCCAAAGAGGTCGAAAATCATACCTTTAATCATCGGACACTCCTTTTACGTAAGAATATTGTGGACATGTTAGGGCGTTTTTTGTATAATTGAATAGATATATTTTAGCATCTGTTCTGGCTTACGATCTACTTGTGTTTCGGTGCTGAGGGGACAGGAGGTGTTTCTTATGTCCCGTGAAGTACGTCTTCTATGGCTTCACAGCAATCTTTCGAAAGATGGGTTGCCTTCGCTCGATGATTTTGCGAAAAAGTTCAGTATATCTACCAGGCAGGCCAAGAGAGATATCAGATACCTGAGGACCAATCTCGGGGCTCCTCTCTCTTACTCCAGAGAGAAATCGGGTTATTCATATACGAAGCCTTACGATATCCCCTCTCTATTCTCAGGTTCACTCGGTATAGAAATCCCCAGCAGAACCGAGATACGGCAGACTCTGCTGAAAGCGATAGAGGAGGAGAAGGTCCTCAGAGTCCTGCTGGAAAACGGTAGAGCCGTTTACTTTCATCCGGCCTGTTCCGACGAAAGGCAAGAGATATTCGCCGGTTTGGGAGAGGAAGATGGGCTTCTCTTCATTCAGATCAGCGAAATAAAAGAAATCCATAAATCCAGGAGAAAGTACATTAAAGAGCCTATGCTCTGGAAGAGGAAGCTGCCCGTCGATACCGTGGTCGAAAAAGCCGTCTTCGAAAAGGCGGGTAGGCTTTTCACTCACTACTTCTTCGATCTCGAAGACTTGATCGATTTCATCTTGAACAACAGAGGCATAAGGCTCAAGGGAGAGGCCTCTGCGGTTGATCGGATACGCAACGCCGCCAATACTTTACTGGAGGTTGTCGATAGTGATTAGGTCGAAAATCGGTTATCTATTTCTCTTTCTTTTTCTTCTGCCCGCCACTTTTTCGTGCGCCGTCAATCTACGTGAACTAGTGTACGAGGAATCGCTTCCGGAAACTCTGGCCGAAGCCGGAGCCCGGGTCGTGGATACTCCGTCGGCGGGACTGATAAGGATAGAAACCCTTCTTTTCACTCCTTTCACCTGGCAGGGCATCGAATGGCAGAACCACCTGCTTATCATTCGGCCCCCGAGTGTTCAGTCGAGAGTTGCTCTGATCTTCATAACGGGCGACTACTCTTATTCCGAGGATGAGCTGGCGGTATTCCGGCTAATGGCGCTCCAGAACAGGGCGTACGTGGCCGTTCTCTTCGATGTTCCCAACCAGCCGCTCTTTGAAGGAAAGAGGGAGGACTGGCTGATCAGTCATACTTTCCTGGAGTTTCTCAGAACCGGTGATCCACGGTGGCCGGCGCTCGTGCCGATGGTCGAATCGACGGTAGTTTCGATGAATCTAATCCAGGATTACGCCACGAGCAGCGGCGACAGCGTCGAGGGGTTCGTTCTGAGCGGAGGATCGAAACGGGGGTGGACCACCTGGCTCACGGCGGCGATCGACGAGAGAGTGGAGGGTATCGTTCCAATAGCCTACGACAACCTCAATCTCGCCGACCAGATGCGTCACCAGATTGAATTTTGGGGAAGTTACAGCCGTTCCATAAGGGAGTATGTAGATAGTGGCATACTCAACGATCTCGACGATCCGAATAAACGAGAACTTCTGGAGCTGGTGGATCCCTTCACTTACAGGGATTCGCTCGACCTTCCCAAGCTCATCGTTGTGGGGACCAACGATCCATACTGGCCCGTGGATGCGGCCAACCTTTATATCTACGACCTTCCCGGTTACTCCGGCATGGTGTACGCACCCAACGCCGGTCACGGTACCGAAGTTTACAGGGTCACTCAGGCGATCCAGGGGATGATCTCCCATTTAAATACCGGGCTGGAATTACCATCTATCGAGATCTTTCTCGAAGAGACGGCCTCAAACGTGAAGGTGCGTTTTAATGTCGATGAGAGAGACTCGAGGCTCTTGGAATTGCGTTTTTTTCACTCTCTCTCGACCGTGAGGGATTTCCGAAAGGCCTTCTTCGAATATAAAACTATAGGGAAAGAAGAGGAGATAACTGTCGATAAAGTCTCATTCAACGCCTTCTACATAGAGGGAGTTTTCACTTTCAACGGCAAAGAGCTGCTGATCTCCACGCCCGTAAAAGTAATCGAAGCGCCCTGATCGGGCGCTTCGAGTTTATCGATCCGGCCGGTTTTACGACCCGGAGGAATCCATTATCTTCTCGCTGTTGAACACCTTCGCCAGCGCGAATATCAGGACCGAAACATATGTCAGGTTGCTCAAGAGCATAAGTAAAAAGCGCCAGCTCACGAACTGCAAGGTTATTATGTCCTTCATGACGAATATCGAGTTTATTAGCGGGATGATGTACAGGAGCGGGTTGTCCGGAGATTCCATCTGCATGGTGGCAACGCCCAGGACTACGGCGAAAATGTAGATCGGAAGTATGTAGCCGCCGCCCTCCTTTATGTTTCTGGCCAGCGAACCGAGGAGCACGATGATCGAAGCGGCCAGCCCTGCCATAGTGAGAAGTGTTACGAAAAGTCCGGCCAGAGTGGAAGGAGAAAGAGACGAGAAGTTCATCTCTCCGGCGCCGAAGGCCGGGCCTCCCAGTCTGAAAGCGATCATCAGGCCAATGAAGGTGAAGACACTGTTGAGCACCGCGATCATCATCACATAGAGGATTTTGCCCATCGCTATCGAAGTCCTGGAGACCTGATTCACGAGCAGGACCGGCATGCTGCCCCTTTCCTTCTCGCCTGCGGTGGTATCAAGGCCTATGTTCATTGCTCCGGAGAATATATATATCAGCAGAAAGTACGGTATCAAAACCGCGAGAAACTCCGTTCCGCGTGACTCTTCGGGGGCGACATCCTCCTGCTGAACGCTGACCATATTGAGATCGGCCAGCGTTAAACCGTGCTGTGCCAGCCTGTCGGCGAGCAAGAGGCTCGAGTAATTCGAGAGGGCGTTTCTAATCATCTGGGCGCCGTAGGAGGAGCCTCTCGAGGTCGAATTGAAGTAAACCTTCGCGTCTAGCCCTTCGCCCCTCGCGATTCTCTGATCGCTGTCGGCAGGGAACTCTACGATCAAATAATTGTCTCTGGATAAAACCGCCTCTTTGTCTGTGTTCTGAACGGCCCTGTACTTAATCAGGCCGCCGAGTATCCCTTCGAAGCGTTCATCGGGAAGATTCACCAGATTCACCTCGTACACGGTCTCTTCGAAGGATTTGGCCTGCGAGGTGCTGACGGTGTTGATCACCAAGAAAATAATCGGCATGATCAGCATGGGGAGTATAAGGACCGCGAAGATGGTCCTTCCATCTTTGAAAACGTTTTTCAGTTCTTTCCTGAAGATGATGAGGACGTCTCTAAGCATTTTCCATTACCCCCTCTCTTTCGGCCACTTTGAAGAAGAGGTCTTCAAGGTTGTCCTCGTTGAACTTCCCGTACAGGCCCTCGAGCGAATCGTTTTCGACCAGGCGGCCTTTGAATATTATACCGACGTTGTCACATAGTTTTTCGGCGACAGCCATTATATGAGTCGATATTATTATCGTCTTCCCCTGCCTGCGATAATCCTTCAAGAACTCCGTTACAGTTCTCGCGGTCAGTATGTCCAGACCGTTCGTAGGTTCGTCGAAGATTATTACTTCGGGGTTGTGAATAAGGCTCACGGCCATCGCTGCCTTTTGTTTCATACCGCTTGAGAGCTTTCCGACCTGTTTGTCCAGAAATTCCCCCATGTCCAGATATTCGGCCATTTCCCTGATAGCCTTCTTTATATCGCCGTTCTGCATATGGTTGAGTTCTCCGAAGAACTGGAGCAACTCTCTGGGGGTCAAGTTGCCGGAAAGTTTCATGTCGCTGGTAAGGAAACCGATCCTCTTGCGTACCTGGGTCGCATCTTTGACCGAATCGAACCCCATCACCTGCGCTTTACCCGAATCCGGTTTCAAAAGAGTGGCGATAATACGCAAAGTAGTCGTCTTGCCCGCCCCGTTGGGACCGAGCAACCCGTATATTCTGCCCGGTTGCGCCTTGAAGCTCACTCCATCGACGGCTTTCACCTTTTTCTTTCTGCTTTCGAAGGTCTTCTCTATTGAACTGATCTCGACCATCCTGTACCTCCTTGTGGTTGAAATTCTCCGGGGATGTTAATCCCCGGTCAACCAGAAAAACGCTATTTTAGTTTAACTTCAATTACTTTCTATATTATGAGCCATATAGTAAATAATATCAAGTGGTATTTTCAGTTATTTCATTTATTGATTAACTATAGTATAATGGTCTTCAGAACAGGGCAAGTTACAACGGAAAATCAGGAGGTAGACAATGAAAGTTGGAAAATCTCGGTTTTTACTCGATAAAAAGCCCGCTTTGAAGAAGCTGGTAGAGCTTCTAGGAGAGACGTATCCATATGTCTCCATCCTCGGAACCGATGTGGCGGGCAAAGCCTACAAGGTCACTACAACCGGAATCACCGTGAAGGGAAGCGACTGGTCGGAAAGGGGATTCGTGATCAGGGTGCATGACGGGCAGAGATACTTCGAGTATTCATTCAACGAAGTAGATGAAGACTCCCTCGAGGAAATCGCCGAATACGTAAGGAAAAGAACGGGAAGCGCTTCGAAGACCGTGAAGGAGCTTTCGCTCTCTTACACTTCTCTGACACCGCCTGAGGAAGAGAAAAGCGAGATCGATTTCGAAGGCGAGGTGGCGATACTGCCCGGTAAGATGAGTCCGGGCGAGATAATCCAGAAACTTGCCTCCATAAGGGACAGAGCCCATGCGATTTCCGAAGAGATAGTTAACGTGATGACGCTTATGGAGAACGTGAGGGTCAGCAAGCTCTTCGTATCGGCCAAGAAAGACCTTTATCAATCGTACATGTGGTCTCAGGGGTATCTTTACGTGCTGGCCAGGCGCGACGGAAACACCAAATACGGTATCGAGGGCTTTTCGGGTCTCAAAGGACTGGAAATACTCGACGAAATGGAAAGCAAGATCGACAAAGTCGTTGAAAACGCGCGCATGTTGCTATCGGCCGGGCGAATCGAGCCCGGTGTTTACGATGTTATCTGTTCTCCTGATGTGGCGGGACTTATAGCTCACGAAGCCTTCGGTCACGGCGTGGAAATGGATATGTTCGTAAAGGGAAGGGCGAAAGCCGTGGAGTACATAGACAGAGAAGTTGCCTCAGAGCTTGTCACAATGCACGATGGTGCCGCTTCGGCAAGGGAAGTCTCATCGTATGTTTTCGACGATGAAGGGACTTTGGCCCACGACACAGTGATCATCGACAGGGGTATTTTGAAGCGAGGCATATCCGATATCATATCGGCGACGGTTCTGGGCACCGAACCCACCGGAAATGGAAAAAGGGAGTCTTTCGAACGCAAAGCGTACGCCAGAATGACGAACACTTACTTTGCCCCCGGGTCCGACTCTCTGGAAGAGATGATCTCTTCTATCGAGTATGGATATCTCCTGGAGAATTATTACAGCGGTATGGAAGATCCGAAAAATTGGGGAATCCAGTGTGTGATCGCCTACGGCAGAGAGATAAAGGATGGGAAATTAACCGGAAAGGTCGTATCTCCCGTGATGATGACCGGTTATGTTCCCACCCTGTTGAAATCGATTTCCATGGTCTCCGGAGAAATCGAGCTCTCCGGAACCGGTGCCTGCGGCAAAGGCCACAAAGAATTCGCAAAGGTTTCCTCCGGAGGACCTTACATAAAAGCCAAAGCGAGGTTGGGATAATGCTTGAAAAGATAATCTCACGTCTTCAGAAAGCCGATATAAACGGCTGGAAAATAGAAGAGAAATTCATCGAAGGTCAGGAATATTTCTTCGTCAAGAGAGAACTGGATCTGAGTCGGGCGAAGAAAGTGAGGCATTTCGACCTCACCGTTTACAGAGATTTCTACGAATCTGGAAAGAAGTACAGGGGCAGTTCCAGCACCAGATTATCGCCCATGATGTCGGATGACGAATTGCAGGTCGCGATAGACGAGGCTGCCTTTGCGGCCGGTTTCGTGAAGAATCCGTGGTATCCGTTGGTTTCTTCTATGGTGGAACGACTGGAACCGCCTGATCACGACCTTCAGGAACTCTCATCGGACGCGATAGGGGCGATTTTCAGGGCCGATAACCGCGAGGGGGCCTGGCTCAACTCGATGGAACTGTTCGTAACCAGGAACAGCCACAGGATAATCAACTCCGAAGGTGTCGATGTATCCTACACCCGATACAGAACGTATATCGAGACGATCGTGAATGCCTCCGGGAAGGAAGAGGTTGAGCTGTACGACCAGTTGTTGCTATCACTTCCAGAAAAGAGAACAATAGAGGAAAGAATCACCGATCTCCTGGAAAAGGCGATCGATAGATCTCAGGCCGTATCGACTCCCTCCCTTAAGGCGATACCGGTAATACTCACCGGCGACCCGACCAAAGAAGTCGCGCGGTACTATCTCAACCAGTCGAGCGCCAGGATGAAGTACGATAGGATCTCGCAGGTTGAGCCCGGAGAGTCGGTGCAGGGAGACGAGACAGGCGACAGAATAAACTTGAGCCTCGTTCCAGACCTGGAGGGATCTTACTTTTCAGCCCCCTTCGACGAGGATGGTTTCAAATTGATGAGAAGAGATATAGTCAAGAACGGTCTGCTCAAGGGGTACTGGGGCAACTTGAGGTATTCCAGCTACCTCGGTGTCGAAATCACCGGATCGGCAATGAACTTTTCTCTGCTCCCGGGCAGTATGGGTATCGAAGAGATGAGATCCAGCCCGCACCTGGAAGTTCCCAATTTTTCCGCCGTCGAAGTGGACGAGACGACCGGCGATTTCGGGGGAGAGATAAGACTGGGCTGGTATTTCGATGGGACAAAAAGAATACCGGTGACCGGCGGGTCGATCACGGGCAATCTGAGAGACATCAAATCTCTTTATCTATCGCGCGAAGTCGAACTGGAAAGCGATTACCTGGGGCCAAAATCTATGATGATAGAAGGCTTCAATATATCCGGTGAATGATCGCTCGAACAAAATTCGCAGTGGATTCAATCTAATATACAGACAGGAAGTTCGCATAACAGTTGAAACCTCGGAATGTAGTCAATGCTTTAAGAAATTCTCCAGGCCGGTACCTGGTGAAGCGAAAGGAGGAGGAGTAATGATAATCGAGACGATAAGGATTAGGCATTCTACAAGAAAATTCCTACCTTACAACCTCTCCGAAGATGAGAAAAAACATATCAAGGAATTCATGGCCGGTGTTTCTTCTCTCCATTCCCGTCATCTGGAGTGGGTTCTAACCGATCACAACAAGGGTTCGGGTGTCATATACGCTCCCTGCCCGGACAAATCCTCATGCCTTGTGGAGTACGGTTTTCAGGGCGAGCAGATAGTACTTGAGCTCACCAAAATGAATCTCGCCACTTGCTGGAACGCGAGTATAAAGATCAACGCCGCTCCGGCCGGGATAGTTGTGGGTAAAGAGGAGACCGGCAAACTTTCTCTGAACGATCTGTTGACCGGTATGGGAAAGAGAAAAGAACTCCCGGCTCTGGTTGAAGGGCCTGTCCCCCAGGACGAGAAACTACTGCAGATACTTGAAGCCTGCAGGCTCGCACCCTCGGCCATGAACAGACAACCCTGGAAATTCAGCGTGCAGAAGGACGGCTTATACATCTGGACAAAGTCCGATCTTCTTGGTAATCACCACTGGTTGGATCTGGGGATAGTTCTCGCCCACGCCTTTCTCGCGGCGAAAGAATTCTTCAAAAATGTATCGATAGAGAAAGCGGCCGGTGAAAAATACAGGCTTGTCATGCGCTAACAGGAGAGGTCATCCTCGATTCTGGATTTATTTGTCTTTCCGTTCGTTCGGCCCTTGTTGGAGTACATTCTCTCGTCGGCCACTATCAGCAGTTCGCGTACACTCTTGCCGTCCTCGGGAAAGAGGGCTATACCTATGCTCGTCGAAAGATAGATACTTTTGTTCTCAACAATGAAAGGCTCTTTGAAGGAGTTCCTTATCCTCTTTATAACTTCGGCGGCCTCTTCTTTTCTGGTAGAGGGGAGAACGTAAACAAACTCGTCGCCGCCCATTCTGGCTATTAGATCGCTACTGCGGCATATGGAATTCAATCTCTTCCCGACTTCCTTCAACAATTCATCTCCAAAATCATGTCCCATCGTATCGTTGACACCTTTGAAGTCATTGAGGTCCAGATAGAGAATCGTCATTTCTTCGCCCATTCTACGGAGGTACTCGATCTGTCTAGCCGAGTAATCGAAGAAATACCGTCTGTTGGGAAGGCCCGTGAGTGGATCCTCCAGAGAAAGCTTTTCCAACAGTTCGCGCTGTTTGTTCAGCTCTCTCTCCAGACGAAGCCTCGAAAGGAGAACGGCCACCGCCCTGCCGAAGCTGGCGGCGATTTCCTGGATTTCGGGATTGTCGAAAGCGGTCGATGATTCTAGACTGTCGAGGTTGAAGTACATCATGACCTTGCCGTCGATGAGTATGGGAATGGTTATGGTACTCTTGATCTCTTCAAGACGGCCGGCCGTAAAGAGTATTCTCTGACGCTCATCGTCCATCTCGTAATCAACAGCGTAATCCTTTATCACCATCACCCTGTCGCTGTTGGCCTGGATCAGTTCATCGGTGGCGAAGGATACCTTTTTGAGTTCTTCAAAGTCGTAGTTGCAGGCCGCGACGTAATGGAACCTCTCATCTTCCTCTTTAAGCAAGAATACACCGGCGTCAGCTCCGGGAAAGGCTTCAACACACTTGAAAAGAAAATCGTGGTATGTGTTGTCATCAAAGCCGCTCTCTAGAGCTTCCGTCACCACTTCGTTCAAAGCCCTGTGGAACTTGTTCAGTTCCATTAGAGATAGTTCCATCGCCTTGATCCTGGTTATATCTCTGAAGGCAAGCATAATATAATCGGGAATTCCCTTACCGTTTTTAACGAGCGAGGCGCTCACCTGAACGTCTATCTGTTTTCCGCCCTTTCCGGCGTATCTCGCCTCGAACGGGAATATCGCTTCACCTTTCATAACTCTCTCTATCATCTCATCGTGAAATCCCAAGTCTTGAGGGAGCACGATATCGTAAATGGAGAGCCTTTTCAGCTCTTCGGGCTCATAGCCGAGTATCTTGCGGGCCGCTTCGTTGAAACGAACAGTATTATCTTTGAGATTGCGCAAGATTACCCCTATATTGGAATCGTTTATAATGATCTCATGCTCGATCATCATGATTCTCAGATTCCTCACATGCAGCACTATATAATACAGTAGAATAATTACCGCCGTGACAGACAGGGCAACGGCAAGCGTCTCGAAGAGCATGAGCCCGGTTATGGATTGCAAAAGATCCATATAGACCGACAGGGATATAAGCAGGAGTCCCGTGGGAATTCCGGGGTGAACGAGACTCCTCTTGAGCACGAAAGCCACCACGAGAGATGCGCCGACCAGAACCGACTCGCTGATAACGGCCAAAAGCCTTGAGGGTTTCTCCGAGGGTACAACGAAAACGAATACCCCCGCAAGGAAGACACATATGAGAAAGACTGAAACTCGAAACCAGCCGAAACGTATTTTCAAGAGAAATTCACCCCGGATCGTACTTTTTTGCTAACTTCGCTCACTCGACTAGCACGTTGAAGGCCCTGAAGTCAACAGCCGATCCTTCTCCTTCCCACGATCTGAAGTATCTGAACACAATGGTTGTATAACCCTTATCTACGGCCTGGAAGGTCCATATGACTTTCGCGGGAGCCCCGACCAGACCGCTGGTATCCGCGATGGTCTCTTTCTTGATTTCCTGAAGGCCCTCTCCAAGAATGTGATATCCCCAGGTGTAACCGGTGCTGCCATTTTCTTCCAGAGTCACGGTCGCCGTCGATCCGAGCTCCAGCTCGTTCAACACTATCTTCAGATCCACCTGGCCCTTCTCCTCTCCGCTCACATCTACCGTCACCGCCCTGAAATCTATGGCTTTCCTCTCTCCCTCCCAGTCTCTGTAGAGTTTGAGAGTGAGCAGCGCCTTTCCTTCTTTAGCGGCCGTCATTATCCAGCCCTTGACAGACGGTGCGCCCGGAAAGGCCGAACCTGTCATGTATTCTTCGAGAAAATTGCGGAGAACACCGGAAGGTTCCACGCTTATGTGCCACAGGTAACCGGTGGTGGGGTTTTCATCGATCTCGAGAACGGCCAGCTGTGTCGCTTTCATCCAGTTGCCCGAATCTTTCAATTCACTCGAGAATAGAACCGTAAACGCTGAGACCAGTAGCAAAACAAGGACAAAACTTTTCTTCATGCTTTACCTCCCTTAATTGAAAACCGCTTCTCTATCTATAAAACAGATCTAAAAAATCATCCTACCACGGCCTGAGTTTCAATAAATCTTTCGATAGGATTATTCATACTCTGGATTCTCTAAATCCATCATATGAAATTCCGTGCCAAAAAGCACATAACTCGATTCGTTATTCGGCCGGATTATTCCGGCCACAAATAATTTCTTCAGATTCAAAACCGGCCATATGCGCGGAGGTTTCACTCTTTTCCCAGCGGAATGCTCACCTGTGAATCGTTCACGAGGGTTTTCAAGTATTCCCTGTTACTCTTGAAAAAGCTCTCTTCTCTCACCAATCTCACTCCCATTGGACCGCGCGTTCTTATCTTAATTTGCTTGTGCCTGCTTTTCTGTCTGCTCACGAGTTTGTAAGTCACCCCATCGACGTCGATATAGCCGTTACTCTCCAAACCATCACCTCCTCGAATAATTTACCATTTTCCTGTGAAAAACATTGTCATATCACATTGTGTTGCATTGTAAAGTGGGTATGAAGTAGAATTGATTAACTAGCCCAGACGAAAGGAGATTGCAGATGTTAGTCGAACTCCATTCTGAGGACTTCTCCCGTGTCAGACCTTTGCTGGGTGAGATTTCTTATAATCTTGTCGTGCCATCGATTTTAGAAGGAAACACATTGGGGAAGTTGTTCGTTTGCAACGAAGAGAAACCCGATTCGGTTATTGTCTGGAATTGCAACGACACTGTATTGATAGGTGGAGATCCCGGAAAGGAGTCTAAGGGAGAGTATGCCGAATTTCTGGAAAAGTACCTGATTCCGTCCGCCGGAGAAAAGGGTATTCCCGTGCTCAACTTCTACTCGACCGGAAAGGCGAAGAGATGCGCGAGGGATCTTCTAAGCGATCTGGAACCGAAACCTATGCTCAGGTACCTGTTCAGACTCAACCCGTCTGGCTTCGGCCCAAGCACACTTGAAAGTGATTCGACCGTTAAAGTCACCGCGGAGTTATTGGAGAGTGGTCTGGAAAACATCGAACATCTTACAGGATGGATCCTCTCTTTCTGGCCAAATGTCGAGAGTTTCCTGGAGAAAAGTCTCGGTTTTTGTGCCGTGGAAGGCAGCAAAATCGTGAGCCTGTGTATAGGGGTTTACAGGTCAAAGAACCATATAGAACTTGGGGCCGAAACACTGAAAGGCTTCAAAAGGCTGGGCTTTGGAAGAAAGGTCACTTTGGCCTGCGTCAAAGAGAGTTGTTCGAAGGGTTTGATAGTTGACTGGCAGTGTGAAGCCTCTAACAATCCATCGGTCCTTATAGCGAAGAGGTTGGGTTTTCAAGAGGTACTCCAGTATACTATCAGCCAGATAAGCATCTGAACTCCCGGAGGAAGAATTGTATCGATTGATCTGCACCGGTTGTGGAAAAGAATATCCAGGTGACTCTCCCGCTTTCAGGTGTGGCTGTGGAGAGCCTCTGGAAGTCCTGTCTAATAGGGGATCTAAAAGGTTCTATCCTGAAAGACAGGGTATCTTGAACTGTTTTTCGTCGTTTCTTCCCCCGTTGAAAGGTGAATCGTCTCTTTCAATGGGGGAGGGATGGACGCCCATGCCCAGGTCGTTCGCGTTCGTCTCCGAGTTCGACTTCGAGCTCTATCTCAAAAACGAATCCGCAAATCCCACCTGGTCTTTCAAAGACAGGGGAACCTATCTCACTCTGCTGGACGCCGTTGAAAAGGGGTACAAAGGCTTCGGGACGGTATCTACCGGCAACATGGCGGCTTCGGTGGCCGCCTACGGCGCGCGGATGGGGATGAATACAACGATACTTGTGTCAAAAGGCATACCCTCAGAGAAGATCCGCCCCATCGCCATATACGGGCCGAGGGTCATCAAAGTCGATGGAGATTATAGCGAACTCTACCGCAGAACCCTCGAAACAGGTCCTTCTAAGGGCATATACTTCTCCAATTCAGACGTACCGATGAGAGTCGAAGGATCGAAGACCATCGCTTTCGAGATTTATCTACAGCTCGGTGAAAAAGTGCCAGATTTCGTCATCGTTCCGACCAGTTCGGGCGGCAACATTCGGGGTATCGAGAAGGGCTTTAGAGAGATCAAAGAGGCCGGCCTTTCTGAAAGAATGCCAGTCATGGTTGCCGTTCAGGCCTGCGGCTGCGCACCGATACACAACGCCTTCGATTCAGGTTGGGAGAAAATAGAGAGGGTTCCAGATCCCTCAACAATAGCACACGCCATAGAGAATCCCTTCCCGCCGAGCGGGAATGCCGTTCTTCGGATGCTCAAAAAAAACGGCGGTCTGACCCTTTGCCTGAAAGATGAAGAAATACTGGAGGCACAATCGAGACTGGCCGGAGAGGGGCTGTTCGCTCAACCGGCCGCTGTGACATCGGTCGCGGCGATAAAAAAGTTGAAAGAACTGACCCCTCTGAAGAAGGCACGGATAGTCTCGGTGATCACCGGGTCTGGACTAAAATACCCCTCGATACTTGAAAGACATAGTTTATCGGTAGAAAGCATATCTATTGGAGATCTAGAGGCCGCGCTGTGATTGGTAAGGCTTTTACGGTTTGATTATCGTCTAGTATCGCTTCGAGATACTCTTGATCTTTGTCCCCATTACCGTGGGCAGGTTCGTGATCTGAGTCTGGATGGCTCTTTTTCTCTTCTTGAATCAAATCTCTACCCGGCCCTCAGTTTTATTTCAAAGGTACTGCCTTTGCCTGGTTCGCTTACAAGATTTATTTCCCCTTTCATGGTTCCCACCAGCTCTCTGACGATGGCGAGTCCCATTCCGCTCCCGGTACTATTGTGAGATTTTTCAGATTTGTAGAACCTTTCAAAGATCTTTTCACGCTCCTCGAGTTCTATGCCCGGACCGTTGTCTATCACCTGAATGTGGAGATACCCGTCTCTTAAAAAACTTTTAAGAACGACTCTGGATCCGTCGTAGCTGAATTTGATGGCATTCTCTAAAAGATTGCCCAGCGATGTGGTGAGCGGCTCTTTCATCACGTTCGAAAGGAGGTCGTCTTCGCATTCTATTTCGATCTTTATCCCTCTCGGATCGGAGAGCGGTCTGTAAGACAAAGCGATGTCCTCCAGCAATCTCTTTATGTTTACCTGTTCGGCTTTTATCTTACTTTCCTGCGAGCCCTGTATTCTCGCCATAGTTATCAGCTGGTTCGCGAGGTTTTGCATGTTTCTGGTCGCAGTGTCGATCATACCGATTTTACTCGAAACCTCGGGATCGAGCTCCTTTTCTCCAAGCATATCGAGGCTGAGCCTAATTATCGAGAGTGGTGTTTTGAGCTCATGTGAAGCATCGGCAGTGAAACGCTGAAGTCTCTGGTAGCTCTCCTTCAAGGGGTTCAGAACGTATCCAGCAAGCGCCAGACCGATCGCCCACGAGATCGCGGCTGTCAGTAAAACAAGACTCAGGAGTGCCCAAAACAGGTTTCTCATGATGGTGCTGAGTTCGCTCACCGGTTTACCGACCCTCATGAACAAGACCGACTGACCGGCTAGACCGGTGAGCGCTCTTGTAAGAAGCCTGTATTCGCTTTCCCTATCTGAGTAATCCACCACCAGACCGTTTGCAAAACCTTCTTTTAGAGGAATTACGCTGATCAGCTTCCCTCCAAGCTGTAGTATACTTTCGCCTGAAGTGCTGAGAAACTGCATGTACTCGTTCTCGGCGGTGAAGAGATCGGGATTCTCGGCGTAGTTTCTAAGAATCCTCTCCAGTGTTATCAGGGGTGCTCTGCCGATTCTCGTGGCTATCCTGTCGGCCATCTGGTTCAGACCGGCGTAAGAAGCCTTGGTTTCGTATCGCAGTGCAAAAAAGAAGACTATCACGCACAGGATCGATACTATGGAAACGACGACCATGGTGAAGAATGTTGTCCATCGTATTCTTGCGTTTTTAAAGGAGAGCTCTTCACTCTTCACTGATCTCATAGCCCATACCCCTCACGGTCTTTATCAGTTTCTTTCTGTAACCACCATCTATCTTCTTGCGCAGGTTCTTTATATGGCTCCGGATGACATCGGACCAGAGCTCGTCCTCTTCGTTCCAGATATGATCTTCGAGCTCGCTCTTGGAAATCACCCTCCCCCTGTTGATCATCAGGTATTCGAGTATCTGGTACTCTTTCTTTCTCAGCTCGATTTTCGTCGAGCCCCGATATACACTCTTGTCGGACATATTCAGCACCAGATCACCGCAAACGAGCTCATTCGTCGGCGACGCGACGGGTCCGGTTCTTCTCAGAAGCGATTGTATCCTAGCCAGAAGTTCGCGCATATCGAAGGGCTTGGAAAGGTAATCATCGGCTCCCAGATTGAAACCCCTTATTTTGTTATCGACGCCATCCAGTGCCGTAAGCATCAGCACGGGTGTAGCACAGCCCTTTCGTCTCATCCCCTCGAGCACTTCCCAACCAGATAAACCCGGCAGGAGAACGTCGAGCACCACAAGATCAAAGGGGCCATTCAGGGCCATGTAAAGGCCTTCCTCCCCGTCTGCGGAGAGTTCTACCGCGTAGTTATTGTTCTCGAGGACCTCTTTGAGAAGCAGTCCCAGGTCGTGTTCATCTTCCACGACGAGTATCTTCAAGACGATCCCACCCTTCGTGAGAATAATATCACGGTGGGGGCGTGCAGAGAAATCCCTTGTGATAAGTATGTTTTTTTACAGATCATTCAACAGGAAAATGGCAGGAATAGAATATAATATCATTGTGAAACTAATCACAACTGGAGTTGTACTTATGTTAATAAAGATCTGTATGGGAAGTGCGTGTTATTTTCTTGGTGCATCGAAGATCGCAAAAAGATTGCAGGAGCTGATCGACGAAACCTCTCTGACCGACAGCATCGATTTCAGGGCATCTTTCTGCATGGGGCCATGTTCGGAGGGTGTGGTGGTGGAGGTCGATGGCCAGAGGTATTACCGGCTTTCGCCGGAAAACGTCGAAGAGTTTTTTCAAAGAGAGGTACTGAACCGAATCGAAAACAGAAACGGTAAATGAACCGGGGCTTACATATCTTCGAGGGCCGGAAACTTTCTTCTCCAGGCTCTCATTCTTTCCATAGCCTCATCTTTCAACTCCCAAATAAGTAGCTCTCCAATCCTTTCCACCTCGATCTCGTCTCCGTTGTGATCGATCAGCATGGACTCCGTGCCGCTGTACTCTATTCCCTTTCCGTCGCTGCCAGTCCTGTTTACCCCCAGGACGAAGCATTGATTCTCGACCGCCCTGGCCCTGAGAAGAACTTCCCAGTGTCTGGCTCTTGTGGTCGGCCAGTTTGCTATCACCACCATCAATTCGGCCGGCACGTTCTCTCTGAAAAGTTCGGGGAAGCGGAGATCGTAACATACATTGAGAGATATTTCGACACCGCGATGAATAAAAGATCTGGCCTGACTGCCGGGAAAGTAGCTTCTGTGCTCGTCGCCGTAAGTGAAGAGTTTGCGCTTTCCGTAGGTGACCGGTCCACGGTCTGTTGACAAGAAGGACGCGCAGTTGACATAACCGGACCGCTCTCTCTTCACGTGACCGTAGATGGCCGCGATCGAAGTTCTCCTCACCTGTCCACCGAAAAAGACCTCGCTGTCGGGTATGTAGGTCTTTTCGGGATTTAGTGAGAAGCCGCTCAAAGACATCTCGGGAAAGACCAGTAACTCCACATGGTTTTCAAAGGCCCGATCGAAGATATACGCGATCTTTTCCATGTTTTTTGCCGGGTCCTCCCAAGCTATATCGAAGGCCGCTCCACCGATGATCATCTTCCACCACCAACGATAACGTCTATGATCCGGGATAGAATTTCGGCCGACAGGGCCACGTCCATAGATGCCAGACCGTTCTTTCCAACCGCCTGCCGGGGGATACAGGGTATGTGCACGAACCCGGCCGGAAGACACTTGCTTGTCGAGGTCAGATACTCCATCGTTCTGTAGAAGAGATAGTTGCAGACAAAGGTACCGGCCGTGAAAGAGAGAGATACTGGCAGCTCCTCTTTCTGAAGTGAGTCGATTATCTCCGCAAGAGGGAGCGTAGAAAAGTAAGCATCGGCGCCCGAGATCGAGATTCTCTCTCCACGGGCTATGTAACCGTTGTTATCGGCAGTTGTCGATTCCTTCCAGTTTATCGCCACCTTCTCGGGAGTTACGGTCGTCCTTCCTGCGGCCTGACCGAGCATGATTATCGCTTCTGGCTTTATTCTCTCGATTTCCGTCATCAAAGGAATGAAGGCGTCGTCGAAGACCGTGGGAAGTTCGACCACCCTCAGGTCGGATCTTGTGCCGGCTACTTTACGCGCGACGATCTCCGATGCATTGATCCCGTCGCCGCCGAAGGGTTCAAAATGACTCAGGATAACCATTTCTCCACCTCGCAATCTCTATAAGACAATGATATCATTGATATCATTTTACTCGAGTGTACAGTCTGGACGAGAAACTTCGGAAGATTTTGACAAGGAGTGGTTGGTTTGAAGAAAATAAGGCTCGAAGACGTTCACAGATACTCGGCCGTCGGCGATGTGAACTTTCTCCCGAACGGAAAGGAATTTCTCTTCGTTCACAAGACCATAGACAGGGAGAACAACAAATACCTGAGCAACATCTGGTCCGGCGACCTCTCCACATGTAAGGTCACCCAGCTCACCAGGGGCGATAAAGACGGCTCGCCCGTGGTCGATCCTGAAGGCAAGAGTTTGCTCTTCACTTCCAGGAGAGAGAAAGACGCGAAAGGCACGAAAGGCACGGAACTCTACCTGCTGAAGCTCGGTGGAGGTGAAAGTAGGCTGGTCAAGACTCTCAAAGGGGGATTCTCGTCGATATCCTGGGTTGACGAGGAAAATATACTCTTTACCACGAAAGCGGCTCCCGGCGAGAACCCGGAGAAACCAGTCGAGGAGGAACCGGTCGAGAAGAGAACCTACGTGATAGACAAAATCCCCTTTGTTTCGAATGGATCGGGCTTCACCGAAAACCGGATCTCGCAACTTTACAGGCTGAACGTCGCGACCGGCAAGATGAAACCCCTGGAAGCAGTCAAGGGCGATGTGCAATCGGTCGAGATCTCGCCAGACAGAAAGAGAGCAGCTATCATCGTCAAAGAGGATGCAGAGAGACGCCCGCGCTGGAACAACCTGTATATTCTCGATCTGAAAGGCGGAAGTCCTGAGAGGATCGGAGACGATTCGATATCCGTGTACGCCTGTGTATGGGCCTCCTGCGACGAGCTCTTCGTTCTAGGCACCGATCTGGCTAAGGGCTTTCCTACGAACCCTTATTTCAACTTCGTGGATCTGGAGAGCAAAGAGATGAAGCCTCTCCGCAGGGATCTCGATCTCTATTTTGGAAACAGTCTCAACAGCGATGTCAGGGGCCTGTCTGGAAAGTCGCTCAGGGTTAAAAATGGAAAGCTATATTCGATAATTACCTCGGGACCGGACTCCACAATCGTCTCGATGGATAAGACCGGTGAAGTGGAGGATGTTATGCTCTCAGACGGGAGCATCGATTGCTTCGACATCAACGATTCGGGTGATCTCGTTTACACTAAGATGACACCGGTACAGCCTCTCGAGCTATTCTGCAGCAAGGCGACCGGCACGAAAAAATTAACCAATTTCAATTCATGGATGAAAGGCTATCAGCTATCGGCGCCAGAAAGCTTCAAAGTCCAGGCCTCCGACGGTGTCGTCATCGATGGCTGGATAATGAAGCCTGTTGACTTCGACGAAAAGGGCAGATACCCGGCGGTAGTAGAAATACACGGAGGTCCCAAGACGGCCTATGGTAACGGCTACATGCACGAGTTCCAGGCTCTCGCGGCTTCGGGATATGCGGTAGTTTACTGCAATCCCAGGGGGAGCTCGGGATACGGCACGGATTTCGCCGACATAAGAGGCCACTACGGTGAACGCGATTTCGACGATATTATGGAAGTCCTTGAGTTTGTTGTGAATGAATATGATTTTATAGATGAGGAGAGACTGGGCGTCACGGGTGGTTCCTACGGCGGTTTCATGACCAACTGGATCGTCGGCCACACCGATGTTTTCAAGGCGGCCGTTTCACAGCGATCGATATCCAGCTGGATCTCTTTCTTCGGAACGACAGATATAGGATACTATTTCGCGCCCGACCAGATAGGCGACGATTTTTTCCAGAACCTGGAGGGCTACCTCCGCCAGTCGCCGCTCACTTACGCGCCTAATGTCGAAACACCCATACTGTTCATACACTCTCTGGAAGACTACAGGTGCTGGGTGCCTGAGGCGATGCAATTTTTCACCGTCCTGAGATACCTCGGAAAAGAGGCCAGGATGGTACTCTTCCCCGGTGAAAACCACGAACTTTCCAGGGGCGGGATGCCGGTGCACCGTGAAAAGCGACTAAAAGCCATTGTCGAATGGTTCGACACCCATCTCAAAAAATAGACGGGGAGAGGCATATTGGATATAAGGTTCGCCACAAAAGAGGATAACGAAAAACTTCTGGATATCGAGCGTAGATCGGCGCAGGAGGGTAAGATCTGGGTCGTAGGCTACAAAGAAAACTTCTTCGACAGGCTGAAGTATTACAGTAAAGGCTCCATTCTTGTTGCAGAGGAGAAGGGTGACATAATAGGCTGCATCGGTATAGCCTTCGACGAGTACCTTGTCGATTCCGTACCGAGAAAGGCGATATACCTCTTCGGTTTGAGAACCAATCCGGCCTACAGGATGAAGATAGCCCGATGGTTGAAGGCGATAATACAGGAGCTCGAAAACAGATACGGGGAGAGCGAATTCGATTTCGCCTACGCCTCCGTAAAGGCTGACAATACGGCCTCGAAGAAGATCCTGGCACATATGGGCTTTTCTCGCTTAGCGACGCTGGATTTCTACGCCTGCCCCGTTCTTCACCGCATCAAAAATACCGGAGTCTGTGTGGAAAGGCCCGATATGGTCAGAGTGCTCGGACTTTACAGCGGCATGTCAAGCCGTTTCGATCTCGTTCCGAAGCATATGCGCGTCTTCGAACCCATGATAGAAGAGAAGAGGTTGAAACTCTTCACCGGAGAGGGAGCCAGCGCGCTGGTCTTCGACACTTCGGGAGAGTCGGACTTCGGGATAGCGAAGTTGTCACCCGGATTGAGATTTTTCCAGGTAATAGGCAAGTATCTCCTTTCGCCTCTGGCGCGTGTACCGGGAATGAAGGAAAGACTCAGGATATGGGATGTGCTCATTCTCGATTACAGGACTCCCCGTGCTGCCAGAAGAGTGGTCGCGGAGATCCACAAAGAAGCCTGGAAAGAGAAAGTGACTCTACTCAATTTTGCACGGGACAGCACTCTGGGCAGCCTGAAGCCCGCGATCGGCCCTCTGAGTTTCAAAATACCCTTCGACATAATGATCTTCGAAAAGAAAGAAATACCCAGAAAGGGCCGGCCCGTGATCTGGGTGCCGGCCCTCTAAAGAACGGACACAACGGAAGACCGGGGCGACGCTTTCGCGGCCGGTCTTCACTTTTTTCTTATTTTATACCCGTCGCGGTCGTCGAGGATTTCGTACCCCTTCTCCGAGATCAGTTCCCTCAATTCGTCGGCCCTTTTCCAGTTTCTATCTTTCCTGGCCTGCTTTCGCTGCAGAGCGAGCTCCTCGATCTCTCCGGGTATCGTGTCGCTCTCGACTTCAGCCAGTCCGAGCGCCAGCACCCTTTCAAATTGCTCTATCAGCGCGAGTTTTTCACCGGCCGACAGATCTTCGCTATCGATAACCTTCCATAGCACCGCCAGGGCTTTTGGCGTGTTGAGATCGTCGTTGATGGCCTCGTGGAACTCTTCAAGCAGTTCCGGATCGGCTATGGCTGAAGGGCTTTGAATCTCCTTCAATTCGGCTATGCTTATCTTGAGTCTTTTCATGGCGTTCCTCGCACCATCGAGAGCTTCGAAGGTGAAGGCCAGCTGTTTTCTGTAATGGGCGCCTAGCAGGTAATACCTGTAATCCATTGGATCGTAACCCATGTCGATCAGCGTCTGGAGGGTGATGAAGTTGCCCAGCGATTTCGACATCTTTTCGCCCTCTCCGATCACGAGAAACTCCGAGTGCAACCAGTAATTGACCCACTCGTGGCCGAAGGCCGCCTCGCTCTGGGCTATTTCATTGGTGTGATGTATGGGGATATGGTCGATCCCGCCGGTGTGTATGTCGAACCTCTCGCCCAGGTATTTGGAGGACATGGCCGAGCACTCTATGTGCCAGCCGGGGAAGCCTCTTCCCCAGGGTGAATCCCACTGCATCGCGTGGTTGGTGTATTTGTACCGGGTGAACCAGAGCACGAAGTCGAAGGGATTTCTTTTGTATGGATCGCTTTCCACCCTCGATCTCATTCTATCTTCATCTAGTTGCAGTCTGGCGAGTTTGCCGTAATCGGGAAGTTTGGACGTGTCGAAATAGACGTTTCCGCCGGCAATGTAAGTGTAGCCGTTGGCCTCTATCTTTTTTATCATCTCTATCATGTCGCCCACGTGTTCGGTCGCCCTGCACGTGGTCGTGGGGAAGAGTATACGCAATCTTTCCAAATCTTTGAAAAAAGCCTTCGTGTAGAAATCGACGATCTCCCAGACGGTCTTTCCTTCTCGTCTGGCACCAGCCTCCATCTTGTCTTCGCCTTCATCTTCGTCGCCGGTGAGGTGGCCGACGTCTGTAATATTCATCACGTGGTTCACTTTGTAGCCGTTGAAAAGGAACATCCTCTTGAGGGTATCGGCAAAGATATAGGCCCTCAAGTTGCCTATGTGTGCGTAGTTGTAAACGGTCAGTCCACAGGTGTAGAGTTTCACCTCCCCCGCAGTCAGCGGTTTGAAGACTTCCTTCTCTCTCGACATCGTGTTGTTGAGTCGTATATCCATGCTCTGCCTTCCCTCCTTTCCCCGTCAGGGGATCAGATATTTATTATCAGGTCGTTCCTGGTCTTCATCTCTTCGGTTTTAGGACCGTAGGAGATGTAGTCGATCTCGACGCCGGTCTCTCTCTCGATGAAGGTCATGTACTTCAGGAAGTTTATGTGGTCGGTCGTGGGCCAGCCCTTTACCGTTTCATAGATTGGCTTTGCCCTGAAGAAATCGTACGAGGTAGAGGGCACTTCCTTCACTACCCCATCCACATCGTAAGCCACGCAGACTTTGACTTCTTCCAGTCCGTTGAGCACATCGCCTTTGGTTATGACGAATCCGGTGAGCCCCGATCTGATCCTGGCGTACCTCAACGCCGGCAGGTCGAGCCAGCCCACCCTCCTCGGCCTTCCGGTTGTAGCGCCGTACTCCTTGCCTATCTCGCGTATCTTCTCTCCAGTTTTGGTGAAGTCCTCGGTGGGGAAGGGACCGGCCCCCACTCTTGTGGTGTAGGCCTTCAGCACGCCGTAAACGCTGTCTAGCTCGAATGTAGAGAAACCAACCGACGAAACGCCATGTGCCATGCATGCTCCGGAGGTCACGAAGGGATAAGTTCCGAAATCGAGATCGAGCAGAACGCCCTGGGCTCCTTCGAAGAGTACCGAGGTACTCCTGAAGACGCGCGACATATCTACGGCGCTGGTGAAATTTACCTTCAGTCTTTCCAGTTCACCGCGCAGCTTCTGGAGGTATTTGAACATATCCTCCGGCGAAACGGTGAGCCTGTTGTTGTATATATTCTGTTTCATATGGTAGATCGATTCCAACCTCTCCCTGAGCAGGTTCTCGTCGAAGAGTGTATAGAGTTTCAGGCCTTCTCGCGACACTTTGTCGGTGTAGGAGGGGCCAATCCCTCTGCCCGTGGTTCCGATAGGCTCTTTACGCATAGTCTCGAGCAGCACGTCCTCCTCTTTGTGCCAGGGGAGAACCGCGAAGGCCTCCGGGTCTATGTAGAACCGGCAGGAGATGCCCGGGAAGTCGGCCTCCAGAGTCTCGAACTCGTTTATTAGCTGCTCCACGTCTATTACCATTCCGGCCCCAAGAAAGCCCCTGGAAGCGTTCCTGGGTTGTATCGAAGGCAGAAGATGATTCACATATTTCTTGCCATCGACGTATATTGTGTGGCCGGCATTGGCCCCGCCGGAGAACCTGACTATCCACTCGAAATCCTTCGAGAAGTAATTGACTACCTTTCCCTTTCCTTCGTCGCCCCATTGGGCTCCCACAATGGCCAGTCTCTGCATTGGATCAGCCTCCGTCCAAGATTCTTTTGAAGATCGGATCTACGTTTCTCAGGTAATACTCGGGATCGAACAGTTCATCTATTTCGTCCGGATCAATGTACTTTCCTATCTCACGACTTTTCTCAACGGCTTCTTTGAAGTCGCGACCCTCGTTCCAGCAGTTCATGGAGAGCTCCTGGACGAGTCTGTACGCTTCCTCCCTTGTCATGCCTTTTTCGACAAGCGTCAGCATTACACGCTGGGAGAAGACCAGATTTCTGGAGGCTTTGAAGTTTTCCAGCATCCTCTCGGGATACACTACCAGATCCCTCACCAGATCGAGAGACTTCTTCGCCATATAGTACAGGAGCATAGTGGCGTCAGGCAACATTATTCTCTCGACGCTGGAATGAGAGATATCTCTTTCATGCCAGAGGGCTATATCCTCCAGGGCAGCGGCGGCATAACCTCTCAGAAGCCGGGCCATTCCAGTAAGACGCTCGCAGATTATGGGATTCTTCTTGTGGGGCATGGCCGAAGAGCCTCTCTGTCCCTTTTTGAAAGGTTCCTGGACCTCCAGGACTTCCGTCCGCTGGAGATGCCGAAACTCGACGACCATCCTCTCGATCGAAGAGGCCGCTATCGCTATGGCCGAGATGAATTCGGCGTGGATATCCCTCGGAACGATCTGCGTCGATACCTCCGTCGGCCTCAGACCTATCTCCCTGAGGGCGATAGCCTCAACCTCTGGCGATATGTTGGCGTAGTTGCCCACGGCACCGCTCAGTTTTCCGACCGAGCAGGTCTCCACGCTCCTTCTAAGTCGTTTTATGTTCCTATCGGTCTCGACCATGAAGGAAAGGAATTTCAGACCGAAGGAGGTCGGCTCGGCGTGTATCCCATGGGTCCGTCCCATGCATACAGTATCTTTGTAGATGAGAGCCTGCTCCCCTAGAGCCTGCGAAAGCTCCGTCAGAGCCCGTATTATCGCCAGGCCCGACTCGCGCACGGCCAGCGAAAGGGCCGTATCGACTATGTCCGACGATGTGAGGCCTAGGTGAAAATAGCGAGCTTCGTCGCCCATCTCACGCGTAACGTATTTTATAAAGGCGATGACATCGTGATCGACTACCTCTTCGATCTCCGCGATACCTTCGACATCTATTCTCACCTTAGATCTTATCTTTTCCGCCGTTCCTGCCGGCGCACGGCCGGTCTCTTCATAGGCCTTTACCACCGCAAGCTCAACCTCAAGCCATCTCCCGTACTGGGCCTTGAGTTCCCAAAGCTCCTTCAATGGCGAAAGCGCGTAACGCTCGATCATAATCAACCTCCCGTGCTGACAAACTCTAGTTTACATCAAATTCGACTCCTATGTCTTTCCTGAATGTCATCCCTTTGAAACGGATCCTTTCCAGTGCACCGTAAGCCTTCCTCTTTGCTCGGCAAAAATCACTTTCAAGGCCCGTTACGGCCAGCACCCTGCCGCCCGTCGTTACGATTTTCTCTCCGCTGCACCCCGTACCGGCCTGGAAGAGAATGCAGTCGCTCTCGGATAGTCCAGATACCTCGCAACCCGTCATGTACCGACCCGGGTACCCTTGCGAACAGGCGACGACAGTTACGGCGCACTCCCGCTTTAGCCTTAGCCGCTCTTCTTTCAGTTGGCCTTTGGCGCAATCGTACAGAACTCGGGCCAGGTCGAAGTCGATCCTGGGCATTATAGCCTGCGTCTCGGGATCGCCGAAACGGCAGTTGAATTCCAGAACTTTCAACCCGGCCGGTGTATTTATGAGGCCGAAATACAGAAGCCCCGTGTAGGAGAGGCCTTCTTTAGTCAGTCCTTCAACTGTTGGGCGAAGGATATTGCTCCTGAACTCTTCGCGGAGCCGCTCCGTATAATCGGGTACTGGAGAAATGGCGCCCATTCCACCGGTGTTGGGACCGAGGTCTCCGTCGAAGGCTTTTTTGAAATCGCGGGCCTCTGCGAGTTCCACCACCCGCTTTCCGTCAGACAGGACGAATACGGAAAGCTCTCTTCCATTAAGAAATTCCTCTATAACAACCCTGGAGCCGGCCTCTTTTAGAGAGTCTTCGATAAGCAAATCCCTGAGTATTTGATGCGCTTCCTCCTGCCGTTCTGCTATGAAGACGCCCTTACCGGCTGCCAGTCCGTCGGCCTTTATCACCAGGGGTAGCTCAAAATTCTCCAGCTCGGCAAGAGCCTGCAAGTAATATCTGGCGCTCGCGTGACGGGCCGTGGGAATGCCGTGGAGGTTCATGAATCTTTTGGCGAAGATCTTACTGGTTTCGAGCCGGGCACAATCTCTGGTGGGACCGAATACGGCCAGACCCATTCCCCTGAAGCGATCTACTATGCCCATTGAGAGAGGTTTCTCGGGACCAACGACAGTGAGGTCTATTCCATGTTTCATCGCGAAGGCCAGCAGACCCTCTATATCGCAGGGTTCCAGGGGAACGTTTTCCGCTATTGACGATGTTCCGGGGTTTCCCGGTGCGCAAAATAGCTTCTCCAGTCCTTCGCTTTGGGAGAGTTTCCAGGCAAGTGCGGCCTCGCGGCCGCCGTTCCCTATGACAAGTATTCTCACGATTTTCGTCCTCAATGCTTGAAGTGACGCATGCCAGTGAAGACCATCGAAAGCCCGAGTCTGTCGGCTGCCTCTATTGAGTCTTCGTCTTTGATCGATCCGCCGGGCTGGATGATGGCACCTATCCCGGCCTTCGCGGCCGCTTCAACACAGTCCGGGAAGGGAAAGAAACCATCCGACGCCAGAACGGCACCCTTCAGATCGTAATTCGATTGTCTTATCGCATTCTCCAGAGCCCAGATTCTGCTGGTCTGACCCGGTCCTATTCCAAGGGTCTGGCCTTGCCTGGCCAGAACTATGGCGTTCGATTTGACGTGTTTCACAACCTTCCATGCGAAGAGCATATCTTCCATTTCCCTCTCGTCGGGTTTTTTTGCCGTTACGATTCTCAATCCTTCTCCCAGCATTGCGTTATCTCTGCCCTGAACAACCATTCCACCGGGTATCGACTTGAAATCGTACTCGTTGCACTTGAAAACGGGATCGATCTTCAGGATTCTTATGTTCTTTTTGGTAGAAAGTATCTCAAGCGCTCGTGATGTGAAGACCGGCGCCATTATTACCTCGAGAAAGACGTTTTTCAACTCTCCTGCCAGCTCGCTATCCACGGTTCCGTTGGTCGCCACTATGCCTCCGAACACGGATACCCGATCACAACCATACGCCTTTTTCCAGGCTTCTAAAGTCGTGTCGGCCAGACCTACACCGCAAGGATTGGTGTGCTTCAGCGTTATCAGGGCCGTATCGCTGGTGAACTCTCTCAAAAGTTCCATTGCCGCTCCCGCGTCGGTGAGGTTGTTGAAGGAGAGCTCCTTTCCCTGTATCTGAACATATCCCCCGAGTGGATAACTCAAGGGATAGCGGTAAAGAGCCGCCCTCTGGTGGGGATTTTCGCCGTACCTGAGGTCCTGGACCTTCTCAATCGTAATGTTTATCTTCTCAGTCAGACTCTCCCCGCACAGCCCGCTTAGATGAGATGCTATTATCGAATCGTAGTGGGCCACGTGCCTGAAGACCTTCGCCGCCAGCTTCAGTCTGAATGCTCTGGAAGGGCCGCCGGCATCGAGCTCCTTTATGACGCCTGTGTAGTCTGACGGATCGACCAGTGCGATCACATCGCCATAATTCTTCGCGGCCGAACGGAGCATGGCCGGACCTCCTATATCTATATTTTCTATCGCCTCTTCCAGCGTCGCGCCGTTGCCGGAGATCGCCTCCTTGAAGGGGTAAAGGTTAACGGCCACGAGATCAATCGTGTCGATTCCAAGTTGCGCCAGCTTCTTCATGTGTTCAGGTAACTCTCTCTTGGCAAGTATTCCGGCATGAACGGCCGGATGGAGAGTCTTCACCCGTCCGTCAAGGCACTCTGGGAAACCGGTCAGATCAGATACGGCCAAAACCTCTACCCCCGAAGCGGCCAGCTCCCTCTGTGTGCCTCCACTGGAGAGTATCCGAAAACCTCTATCCGAAAGTTGTTTCGCAAAATCGACTATACCTTCTTTGCTAGAGACGCTCAACAACGCTGTCTTCATAGAAACCTCCTGTTATCAAAACTCTCTTTCCCATGACCGTCAACCTGTTCTCGCAGAAGAGAGAGACGGCCTTCGGAAGCAATCTGTGCTCGACCTGAGCCACCCTTCCGGAGAGACTTTCGACCGAATCGTCGCAAAAGACGGGAACGGATTCCTGCAGTATTATCGGACCGGTGTCGGTTCCTCCGTCAACGAAGTGAACCGTTGCGCCGGTTATCCTGACTCCGCTCTCGATAACCGCCCTGTGAACTTTCTCTCCGTACATCCCCTTTCCGCAGAAGGAGGGTATCAGAGAAGGGTGCAGATTTATTATCCTGTTCCTGAAGCGCTCGATGATATTTCCCGAGAGAATTTTAAGAAACCCTGCGAGGACGATCAGGTCTATTCGACAATCCTCGACGATCTGGAGGATCGCATCACTGTAATCGCCACCAGATCGACCGCCGTAATGCACTACGTGCGAGGGTATAGAGTGCCTCTTCGCTCTCTCAAGCGCGAAGGCCTTTTCGTTGCTCGAGATTACCAGCGATATCTCTCCATCTATGAAACCTGACACGGAGAGTTCGATCAATCTTTCAAGGTTGCTCCCGTTACCGGATACAAGTACGGCTATCCTCTTCGGCAAAGCGCAACACCACCCTCCCCGGCCACCACCACGCCGATCTCCACCGGTTTTTCATCCTTCATTCCTTGCAGGAAAGCATCGGCATCGTCGGGAGAGAACGCGGTGACCAGGCCGATCCCCATGTTGAAGGTCCTGTAGGCCTCCCTGACTTCAACGCCACCCCTCTCGACAATGAACCCGATCACAGGCGGCACCTCCCAGGAGTCGGTGTGTATCTCGCACTTAAGGCCTTCGGGTATTACCCTGGGCAGATTTTCTAGAAGTCCCCCGCCGGTGATGTGTGCGATCCCTTTTGGTTTACAGAGCTTTTTCAATCTTTCCAAGAGCGAGACGTATATTCTTGTGGGTGTGAGCAGCTCGAGACCTATCGGTCTCGAGAAGCCTGGAATGATCTCGTGAAGATCTATTTTTTCATCCGAGATGATCTTCCGAACGAGTGAAAAGCCGTTGGAGTGAAAACCCGAAGAGGGCCATCCTACGAGAATGTCTCCTTTCTCTATCGTCGAGCCGTCGATAATCTCCTGTCTATCTACCAATCCTACTGCAAAACCGGCCAGGTCGTATTCACTTTCGTCATACAGCCCGGGCATCTCGGCCGTCTCTCCTCCGATAAGGGCGCTGGAGGCCTGTTTGCATCCTTCGCATACACCGCTCACGATTTTCTCGATCTTCCCGGGTTCAAGCCTTCCGATAGCTATGTAATCGAGAAAGAACAGCGGTGTCGCACCCATTGAAATTATGTCGTTGACACACATGGCCACGCAATCTACTCCAACGCTGTCGTGAATGTCCATCGCGAAGGCCAGTTTCAATTTAGTGCCGACTCCGTCAGTTCCCGAAACCAGCACGGGTTCTTCTATCCCGGCAAGATCAGGACGGAATAGTCCTCCGAAGGAGCCAATGCCTCCCAGCACCCCGGGCGTCCTGGTAGTTTCCACGTGTCGTTTCATGAGCTCTACGGCCCTGTCCCCAGCGTCTATATCGACTCCGGAACTCCTGTAATCGCTCATGTTCTCACCTTCTGAGCGGTATCCAACGCGTACCTTCCGTCGGCGCCCTCTATATCCAACGGGTACTGTCCCGAGAAGCAGCCTGTGCAGAAGCCTGAACTGGAAGTGGCCTCTATTAGTCCTTCCAGACTTAGGTAACCGATGCTGTCGGCTCCCACCAGCCGTCCGATCTCCTCCACCGAGAAGCGCGCCCCGAGGAGCTCGTCCCTGGATGGAGTGTCTATTCCGAAAAAGCAGGGCCACATGACGGGCGGCGCGCTGATCCGCAGGTGTATCTTTCCCGCTCCGCATGCCCTGAGTCTGGAGATAAGTCTTTTTATGGTAGTTCCCCTGACGATAGAATCGTCAACGAGAACGATCGATTTCCCTCTTACAACTTCTTCCAGTACGTTTAGCTTAAGCGCCACTCCGATCTCTCTCTGATTTTGAGAAGGCTTTATGAACGTTCGGCCTACGTACCTGTTCTTCACAAGCCCCTCGAGAAAAGGTATTCCCGAGGCCTCGGAGAAGCCTATGGCCGAAGGCGTACCGGAATCGGGAACGGAACAGACGAAGTCGGCGTCGGCCGGAACCTCTCTGCAAAGTATTTTTCCGGCCCTTTTTCGGCTCATGTAAAGACTCTGACCCTTCATTACGCTGTCGGGCCTGCCGAAGTATATGAACTCGAAGATACATAGTTTCTCTTCGTTCTTCTCTTCCGGAGGATAGCTCTTCATTCCCGACCTGTCGATCACGACGATTTCACCGGGCATTACGTCCCTCAGAAGGCTCCCCCCGACAGTTTCGAAGGCGCAACTCTCAGAGGAGAGCATCAGATCTTTTTCTTTCCTTCCTATACACAAAGGTCTTATACCCAGAGGATCTCTAACACCGATCAACCTGTCGCGTGTCATTATTATTAGAGCGTAAGCGCCTTTCAGTTCCTTCATCACGCTCCTTATAGAGATCACCAGATCGCTGTCGGAGCTACCGGCCAGGAGCGCCGCGATTACCTCTGTATCTACAGTTGTCTGGAAGATAGACCCTTTTTCTTTCAGACTTTCCCGCAGAGCCAGAGAGTTGGCCAGGTTGCCGTTATGACAGAGGGCAATCGTTCCTTGCCTGGTCTTGAAAACGAGAGGCTGTGCGTTGATCACACTACTGTCCCCGGAGGTGGAGTAGCGGACATGACCGACCGCGAGATCTCCCTTCAATTCTTCCAGCTTCGCGTCGTCGAAGACTTCTCCTACCAGGCCCATGGCTTTGTGCAGATGTATGTCTCCATCTTCCGATACGGCTATTCCCGCACTCTCCTGACCCCTGTGCTGAAGGGCGAAGAGCCCGTAGTAGGTAGTCCTGGAGGCCCTTCCCTCTCTAGAGACTATACCGAAAACGCCGCATTCTTCCTTCAATTCCTCTCTCATGATCTCATCGCGCATTCGATCGCCCCCCTCCAGCGAGCTTCTAGCTCTCCAACCGGCGCGGACAAGACCTCCCTGCCCCACACATCTATCTTTAGCTCATCACTGCCGACCCTGCCCAGGATCCGAGCGGGTACGCCGAACTCCCCGGCCAGCTCGAGGAGAGAGTCGAGCTTCGACTCCTTCAGTGAGACCACGATCCTCGACTGGGCCTCCCCGAAAAGAAGCGCATCGATCGGCAATGTATCGTTGAGTTCGATTTTCGCCCCGAGACCTTTTCCAAAACAGCATTCTGAAAGTGCAACGGCCAGTCCACCCTCGCTGCAATCGTGGGCCGAGTCGAGTAGCCTTCTTCCTATGGCTTCAAGACAGAGCCTTTGAACCCTCTTCTCCCTTTCGAGATCTATCGTGGGACACTCTCCGATCGTTCTACCTGTGAGCATTCTGAGATATTCGCTACCGCCCAGTTCATTGGTATTCTCGCCGAGGAGGAGTATCACGTCGCCCTCGTTGATAAAAAAGCTCCCCGTCACCTTCGAAATGTCCTCTATCACACCCACCATTCCAACGATGGGAGTGGGGAATATAGCCCCGGTTTCGGTTTCGTTGTAGAAGGAAACGTTTCCGCTTATTACCGGTGTCTCCAGAACATCGCATGCAGCGGTCAGACCGGCGATCGTCTCTTTGAACTGCCAGTAGATCTCTCTCTTTTCGGGGTTTCCGAAGTTCAGACCGTCGGTTATCGCCAACGGCCTGGCACCCGAACAGACCAGGTTTCGTGCGGCTTCAGCGACTGCTATCGCAGCCCCCATGAATGGATCGAGATAACAGTAAGAACCGTTACCATCTATCGTGAGGGCTATCGCTCTGTCCGTACCCCTAATGCGTATTACGGCCGCATCGCTTCCCGGCCCCGTCACCGTACTTGTCCTCACCATATGGTCGTACTGACTGTAAACCCATTCTTTACCGGCTATCGTCGGTCTTTCCAGGAGCGCGATCAGCGTCTCCTCAATATTCATATCTTCACTTTCGAGTAGATCGAAACGTCCAACACTCTCCAGATAGGCCGGCCTGGTTGACTCTCTCGTATAAACGGGGGCATCGTCGGCCAGCAGTCTCGCAGGCAGCGAGGCAACGACTTTTCCTCTCTCCAGTACGGTGAGGAGTCCGTCATCTGTCACCTCTCCTATCACCGTTCCGCTGAGTCCCCACTTCTCGAAGATCGCCCCAACCTCCTTCTCTCTTCCCCGTTTCACGACGACCAGCATCCTCTCCTGAGACTCCGAGAGCATTATTTCTACCGGTGTCATGGCCTCTTCTCTTAGCGGAATACAAGATAGTTCTATCCATATTCCGCTCTTCCCGCGGCTGGCCATCTCACAGCACGAAGAGGTCAACCCGGCCGCGCCGAGGTCCTGAATGGCGACCACGGCATCGGTCTTGAAGAGTTCTATACAGGCTTCCAGAAGAAGCTTCTCCATGAAGGGATCTCCGACCTGAACGGCCGATTTCCTCTCCAGAGACTGCTCGGTCAGCTCGACAGAGGCGAAGGCCGCCCCACCCATGCCATCGCGCCCGGTGGTTGCCCCCACGAGCATTACAGGGTTGCCAATTCCTTTTGCCCTGGCGTACTTGACCTCTTCGTGCCTCATTATTCCCACACACATCGCGTTGACCAGAGGATTGCCAGTATAGTGATCGTCAAAGTAGATCTCTCCGGCCACGGTCGGTATCCCCATACAGTTGCCGTAATCTCCTATACCCTTCACCACGTTCTCGAAGAGATACCTGGTCCTGGCCTTATCCAGCTCGCCGAACCTCAACGAATTTAGCAGAGCGATCGGTCTTGCCCCCATGGTGAAGATATCTCTTATGATTCCACCGACGCCGGTTGCAGCGCCCTGGTAGGGCTCGACGGCCGAGGGGTGGTTGTGGCTTTCGACTTTCATCACTACAGCCAACCCCTCACCGATATCGACTATCCCGGCGTTCTCGCCAGGACCCTGAAGGATAGAGCTGCCGCCTGTCGGAAGTGTTTTGAGTAGAGCTTTTGAGTTTTTGTAACTGCAATGCTCGGACCACATCACCCCGAACATGGCCAGTTCAAGTGGATTCGGCTCCCTACCGAGCTTCTCGCAAATCAGGTCGAACTCAGAATGGCTGAGACCCAACGGCGAGTAATCAAGAGTTGACGAGCTCACCGGCCATACCCCCCTTCAGGAAAGAGATCATGGACTTGAAGAGAAGGAGCCCGTCGGTGCCTCCCGTGATCTCCTCGCAGACTCTCTCCGGGTGCGGCATCATTCCCAGAACATTTCCCCGTGCGTTGGAGACCCCGGCAATGTTCGAGATCGATCCATTGGGGTTGAACTGTGGGGAGACTTCCCCGTCGGCCGAGCAGTAGCGGAAGATCACCTGGCCGTTCTCTTCGAGGCTGCGGAGTGTTTCCCCATCGACGAAGTAGTTTCCGTCCCCGTGAGCGATCGGTATCTTGAGAACACTTCCGCTTTCTAATGCCTTCGTGAAAGGGCTCATGGTCGATTCGACCCTCAAATAAACGTTCTTGCAGATAAATTTGAGATCCCTGTTCCTGAGTAAAACTCCCGGTAGGAGACCGGCCTCAGTCAGTATCTGGAAACCGTTGCAGATACCAAGAACGGGCCTTCCATTTTCGGCCATCTTCCTGACGGACGCCATGATGGGCGAGAAACGGGCTATCGCGCCGCATCTGAGGTAGTCGCCGTAGGAAAAGCCTCCCGGAAGTATTACCGCGTCGAAACCTTCGAGGCTCTTTTCCATATGCCACACGTAACTTGCCTCTTCTCCGCTCTCTAAGATGGCTTGATAGGCGTCGAGATCGCAGTTTGACCCCGGAAATACCACGATGGCCACCTTCATCTTTTCTCGCCACTCATTTCGAAGGTAAAATCCTCCATGACCGTATTGGCCAGAAGGGAACGACACATCTCTTCGACTTTTGAACCGTCCGGACAGCCATCTTCCAGCTCTATCTCTATTATTTTGCCAATTCGCACTCTCTTCACCCCGTCGAAACCCATTGAATCGAGCGCGTTCCTCACCGCCAGCCCCTGTGGATCGGCGATGCCGTTTTTGAGAGTTACATAGACGGTTGCCTTCATTTTCCACCTCCGAGGACTCTTTTCAAAGCCTTCCTGTAACCTTCCTCGATGTTTCCCAGATCCCTCCTGAAACGATCCTTATCCATCTTCTCTCCCGTCTCGCTATCCCAGAACCGGCAAGTATCGGGACTGATCTCGTCGGCCAGCAGGATCTCCCCGTTATCCAGCCTGCCGAACTCCAGTTTGAAATCTACCAGTGTTATTCCGGCTTTCGATAAATACTCCCTAAGTATCGTATTCACCCTCAGCGCCATCTCTCTCAACTTGGCGAGTTCTTCTTCATCTGCAAGGCCTAGTGCCAGGATATGGTCGTCGTTGACCAGCGGATCGCCCAGATCGTCCCTCTTGTAGGAGAACTCGACGACCGGCCTGGCGAGTTGCGTTCCTTCGGCAATCCCAAGTCTTGCGGACATAGAACCGGCGGCGATGTTTCTCACTATAACCTCGAGCGGGATTATCTCCACCCTTCTGACGACCATCTCGGTCGAACTCGTCTGTTCCACAAAATGGCTCTCCACACCTTCGCTCTGAAGTAGCTGGAAAAAGTAGGCCGACATGGTGTTGTTAATGGCGCCCTTTCCGATGATGCTGCCCTTTTTCTCTCCATTGAAGGCCGTTGCGTCATCCTTGTACCTTATAAGGTATCTGTCGTCCCTGTCTGTCAGGAAGACCTTCTTGGCCTTTCCCTCGTAAAGCAGATCTCTCGCTATCAACTCAAATCCCTCCCTCTGTATTCGAACGTAACTCTTCGTCGCTATTCAAGACTTCCTCTCGCATTTGCCGAATATACGATTCCAGTCTTTCCCTCACTTGCGGGTATTTTATGGACAGTATCCTGGCAGCCAGGAGCGCTGCGTTCTCGGCACCATCGATCGCCACCGTGGCCACCGGCACGCCTTTAGGCATCTGAACTGTGGATAGCAGCGAATCCAACCCATCGAGCGTGGAGGATTTGACCGGAAGGCCTATTACCGGCAGGCATGTGCAGGCGGCGATCACGCCGGCCAGATGAGCCGCCTTCCCTGCTATGGCCACTATCACATCTATTCCTTTTTCCCTCGCCGAGAGTGCGTATTCCATTACAAAAGAAGGTGTGCGATGCGCGGACATGATTCTCAATTCAAAACCAACGGAAAGTCTTTCGAGTGTTTCGGTACATCTTCGGGCCACGGGGAGGTCGGACTTGCTCCCCATAACCACAGCCACTAAAGCCATTGAAAACCTCCACAATAGACTGACCCCGCAAAGGCGAGCCCGCGGGGTCGTTAAATCACAGGACTCACCCATAGCCAGGCAATTTACGGTTGCCGGTAGAGACTCGCGGGCCATATTCCCGCGATTATACAGGTGAAAAATAAAAACGAGAGCCTCAGGCAACTCTCGTTCGGTTATAAAAACGAAAAGTCACCTGTAGCCAGGCAATTTACGGTTGCCGGTAGAGACTCGCGGGCCATATTCCCGCGATTATACAGGCGATGCTTTATTCAATTTTCTTACTCTGAAATACTACCATAAAACGAGTAACGGGGAGTTTTTCTTTGATAATTTTCTCTGAACACTTCCTATCAGAAGAGAAGCCTTATAATCCACTCAAAGAGTCCGCTAATACCCCCGGTTTTCGTAGTGATGAAGCCCACTATCTGGTGAGCCGTAGCCGGGAGTTTCAAAAGATAATCTCCAAAGCCCTTCTGATAATAGATTGCGATCATCCCCCTTGCCTCGCCGCCTATGGCCACTCTGGCCGAAGCAAAACCGCCGAGCGCATAGTTGTTCGCCAGAGCCGCGCCGCCAATGGCAATGTCGTAGGCGATCGCCAGACCACCGATGGCCATATAAAGAGCCACGGACAAACCACCGAAGGCTACCCAGAGGCTCGCCGAGACCCCGCCCAGCGATAGAGAGAGTGCCAGCGAAATGCCGCCAAGCGAGATTACGCCCAGCGAAATGCCGCCGAGCGAGATAACACCCACTGCGACACTCCCGATGGCTATTATCCCTTTAGCCAAACCGAGCGGTCTTGTGTTTATATGAACCAGAGGGACTCCCGCGATTGTTGCCTTTGAAGTGTACTCGTAGCCGTAGGAGCGACCTGTGGTTCTTCCGCCGCCTCCTCCTATATACCTGGCCTTGGGGTAGATGGTCCGCATTTCGTCCAGATACTCCCTGGCAAAGACGGATGGATCGCCTAGAACTTCGTAAGGGTCGTTGCGACCGCTATCGAAGACTTTGTCCCTGATAATTGAGAGAACTTCTCTCTCCATTCTCTTCTTCGTTTCTCTGTCGGCCAGGATCCTCATCATAACGGCACGACCGTACGCCTTTATCTTTTTCTCATCTATCATTTCGATTCGCCTCCAGACTACAGATACCATTTTTCCTCAGCAATTATTGCAATCCCAGATCATGGGCGATCAGGGAGTGCCATCTATACTGAAGTAGAAACCGAATTTGCCGTCGAAATAGCTGAGGCCGATTTTGGGATACAAATCGCCAAGTCCAATTGTAGTACCGATGTTCATAAAGAGGTAAGCCAGTGCGCCATCGAAGATCAGGTTCTTGCCGAGGACTTTTGCACCCAACCCGACCTCCTTGAAGAAGAGAAGGGGACTCCAACCCCGGTCTATCCTGAAGAGCACCTGCGCGCCTCCCGCATACCAGTATAGTTCCTCGTCGAAGCCCATTCCAATCTCCACCAGCGTTCCCAGTGTCGGAACGAACAGCGCATCGAGTGATAGAATCAATCCTATCTTCCCTGCCGTTAATCTAAATCCAGGATTGAGTGTCAGTTTGAAGATGTTTCCTCCCAGAGAGAGCGGCACTTTCATGGACAGGTCACCAGAAGTATCTATCTGTAGAGTTACCGAAGAACGGAACCTCGTAGAGGGGTTGATCGGCATCTGGAACAACTCGGTAGATATCGCGGCACTCCCCAAAGGAAGGTTGGTCTTGCCCAGATTGAGATCAAGAGCGAGATCTATACCACCTATTATTCTTCCATTGTACTGAACAGTAAGGGAAGGCTTTAACGTTCCGAAATTGAACGAGGGATTCACGGTGAGCGAGTGTTCTCCGTCAAGCGACATATTCAAGAACAAAAAGCCCAGTGAAAAGTCCTTACCATCGTACTCGACCAGGGGAGTCCGAAGTACAGGGTTCACGAAGTGAAGGAAGGCCTTCTTAAGGTAATCTCCCATTTCGTACTCCGATTCGGCCGGATCGAAGCTGTCGCTCTCCACCTCTTTAACTTCATAAGGAACGATCGAGTAGTCGAACCGGTAGATGGACATACCCTTCGCCAGGCGTGATTGTCCGAAACCGTATATATAGTCCTCAGATAGAACGGCCTTCTCCAGGTTGGCTCCCTCGGTGAGTCTGTAAATCTCCCCGGTGGAAAGATCCACCGCGAAGGCGTCCATATACTCCGCTTCGTAAGCGGCCGTATAAACTACCAGTCCGTTCCGGACATCGATTCCCCGGCCCTTCATGTAAGGATCGTCGAGAATTATCTTGAACTCTCCATCACCAAAAAAGCCTATCGCTCCATTGATACCGTTTCTGGAGAGGAGCATGACGTAACTGCCATCCTCCATGATGATCATATCCCTGACCAGCCAGGGGAGTCTCAGAACCTCCATCTTATCGAAGTAGATTGTCGATATGCCTTCTTTTTTGTTGTAAACGGCCGTCACAAGCTTTCCGTTGAAGACATCGAAAGCCGATATCTCGCCTTTATCGAGGAGTCTGACGTTGACCGCCGAGCGCTGCTGCCATATCTCACGTGAAACGCGGCCTCTCTCTGTTACTGAAGTCATAAGATATGTGCTCCCGTCTTTCCATTTGAGTGAAGTGGCACCGAAATCGGAGAGCCTCGTATCGAAACCATCATCGTTTATCTCGCCAAGACCGCGATCGTAGGCGCCTACCCATGCACTGGCCTCTCCGTTGCGTACATAAGAGAAGACTACGCCGTCTCCCGTACCGGCCATGTCTATGATCTGTCCGTTCTCGATGATTTTGATTTCTGTCAGAGTTGCGTAGGTGGTGGATCTCAAAGCCACTTCTTTCTCCCAGTCATTGTACAGATCGTCAAGGGTGGCACCGAAAGCGTTTTTAGCCGAGGTGATCGTACCGATCACGGGCAGCAACCTGCCCGATATCTCACGATGAAAATTCTTGACTGCGTCTATTCCGAAGCGCCGAACGAGATAATCGTAAAAGGCCGCCATGTAGTTGTAGTAAAGCGCGCCACCCCTGTAATCCTCCCTTGAAACGGCGAGAACATAGGCCAGTTCTGGAAATACGCCGGCCGTGTAATTCTGATAGGCCAGTTCCTTTCCCCAAAGAGGGTTGTTCAATCTTCCCTCTGAAAGATAATTGGTAGATTCTGCGAAGACTGTCACGCCTTCTATAAAGGGCGAAAGATTCTGGGGCGACAGTAGCTCCGTTCCCAGAAGGACTCTAGAGATAAAGGCCGGTAAGCCCGTGGTATAGGTCAGATGGATGATGTGCGTGAATTCGTGGATCAGTAACTGCCTGTAAGGGTTGGAGACGTTCATCCTGGTTGACAACGCGGCATCCGATGGCCAGAGATATATATGGATCGTCTTATGGTTGAACGGAAAGGCTATCCCGTTTGTATCGGTTCCTTTGTCAAGGAGCACGATGTTGATTCTCCCGGGATCGTTGCCGATTAGGTCTATGGCCTCCTGCCTTATAGATTCGAAAGTGTTGCCTATATAGACCGCGAGGTCTTCATAGCCCTCGGGATAGTAAATGTCGGCGTTTGGAAAAACCAATACGTTCCTGGCCAAAACAAGAACGGGCAATATAAATAGAAGTAAAATAAAAAGCTTTTTCATGATACCTTCACCCTCCTGCCGAAAAGATTTCCGGCCGTCCTGTGGATGTTCGCTTCTTTGAAATCGAACCCGGCTGTTTCCACTTCCCTTCCGACTCCTACCCGATCGATCATCCATTCGTTCAGCCGCTACGATAGAATACCCTCGGGCAGAACCTGGGCACCATGGATTGACTTTTTAGAAACCTCGAAGAATTTCCGGAGTACCCCGTGCCAGTGTTGTTCACCGGAAAAAACTACAGACGAGGGGTTAGTTTGATCTGGCCTGCCCGTTTCGAGTATATTCTAACATTGTTTTCAACCCTTCCATTCCAAAAGACAGCTTCCTATTGCATAATAGCCTTAGGGAGAAACTGATTTCACTTTTGGAGGTTGTATTATGTGGGCATTTCTGGATGGGGAGTTCGTCGAAGAAAAGGACAGGCATATCAAGCTAGAGAACAGGGGTTTGACCTTCGCCGACGGCCTTTTCGAGGTGATAAGAACCATTGAAAGCAAGATTCTCTTTTTTGAAGATCACTTTTCGAGAATGCAAAAGAGCGCCATTCACTTCGATATTGATCTCCCTTATTGCAGCGAATACATCAAAAACGCCGCTCACGAGCTTATAAAGAAGAACGGAATTGAAGACGGAGAGCTGTACCTGGAACTTACACGTGGGACCGACCTTCACAGAGATCATAGATATCCCCCCAAGAGAACACCTTCCACTTTCTTTATGTTGGCACTCCCCCTGAGGCACATAGACAGGGAAAACTGGAAGAAGGGAGTTAAGCTGCTGACCTACCCGGATTTGAGACATAAACTCTGTGAGCACAAGACGATAAACCTTCTTCCGAACGTCCTGGCTAAGAACTATGCCTACTCGAACGGAGGGTATGAAGCCCTCATGTATAGAGAAGAACGCAATTACAGGTACGTTACCGAAGGCGGAAGCTCCAACTATTTCATGGTGAAGGACGGAGTCCTGCATACGCCGGAGATAGATAATATACTGCCGGGAATAACCCGGGAAAAAGTCATAAAGATAATTCACGGGCTCGGCTATGAACTGCGCGAAAGAAGGGTCGGGTTGGAGGAGTTTCTCACCGCAGACGAAGTCTTTCTGGTCAGCACCGTCTCACGTGTCATGCCCGTGCATTCCATAGACGACGTTCATTTCGATGCGCCGGGTGCAATTACTTTGAAAGTTCAAGAAGCTTATGAAAAGATTTTCTTCTCATTTTTGTGATCGGGGTAGTTTGGTTAAATGTACTTATCGATTGCCTTTATCTTCCCGAGCTGAAGCCGTTCTGATATATAATAGTTTCTATGATTGCGGTACCACATCATCTTTCTTGGAGGTGTTTCAAAATGAAAAAGCTCCTAATTTTCTCGTTTCTGCTGCTCTTTGCAATCATTACCTTTGCCCAGATCTCTTCCGAAGAGGCTATTCCCGTAATAGAGGGAAAGGGTATAATCACCGCAGTGGATGATTCTCCACTGACCTTCGGAGAGTTCAAGACCGCCGTAGAAAAGGCCTTCCCCGGTAAGGGGCAGCTTATAACTGGAACGGGAGAAGTCACGAGAGCCGATTTCGCTGTTGCCTTGGTCAAGGTTCTTGGACTGGAAGCAGAAGCGAACGCCGTTGAAGAGATCTGCACAACCGCTATCGACGAATGGGAAGCCCCCGAAGAAGCATGGGGTGCATTGACGGTAGCCTACAGGAGCAACAGACAGCTCCTCGATTTCAGGTACGGCCACGTAATAGAGCCCACTTCTCCTATCACTAAGAAAGAAGCTGCCGTTTCCATCTACATGGCGATGAATCCTCCAGTAAAGGGCGGAATTGCTACAACTGCTGTCGCCGCCGACGCGCCTGGTTTCAACACACTCTTCACCTCTTCAGGTCTTACATGGACAATCTGTAACATCATCGGAGATGGGTACACGGGAACGGACAACAATGGCTTCTATTTCCCGAGAATGATAAAGAGAATGCCAAGCCTCGAAAACGGTCTCATGAAGATGAACGAAGACGGTTCGCTGACCATTACTTACGAACTTCGAAAGGGTATGAAGTGGCACGACGGGACACCTGTAACGGCCAGAGACGCCAAATTCCAGTGGGAAGTAATGACCAGTGGAGCTCCGGTGACCGCCAACTACTTTGAAAATTCCGTTTCCGAGGTCACGATAATCGACGATCTCACCTTTTCTATAACTCTTCCAGAGCCGCTTAGCAATGCAGAGTTGGGGTCCTCGGTTTACGCCTATTACTTCGGCTGGTTCCAGATCCCCGAACACATTTACAGGAAGGATTTTGAACAGGCCAAGGCCAGCGGTCTTTGGGACAGTTTCGTTGAGAAGGCCACCAAAAATCCAGTTATGACCGGTCCATACAAGTTAAAAGAATATGTCGAAGGCCAGTACGTCATTCTCGAAGCTTTCAACGATTACTACATGGGCAGACCGAACATAGACCAAATAGTGATGAAGATAATTCCTGACAGTGACGTCACCTTCGCTTCCACGTTGAACGGTGAAATCGATTTCGGAAGATACACGCTAGACCTCAAACAGTCAATACAGCTTCAGAACCAGCTTTCGAACGTGTTCAACGTTTTCTTCACTCCGAACATCGCCTACGACAATCTGAACCTCAACCTAAGAGACCCGAACGACACTTCGAAACCCAACAAATTCTTCGGTGACAAGAGAGTCAGACAGGCAGTTCTCTACGCGATAGACAGACAACAGATAAGCAACGTCGTTTACTCGGGCCTGGCCGAAGTCGTGGATACATGGATCACCGATCTCCACCAGATGAGAGATGCCCTCAAGAGTCCGCTCGTAAAACACTACGAATACAACCCCGCCAAAGCGAAGGAATTGCTGGCCGAGGCTGGCTGGAAACTGAACAACAAAGGCATACTCGAGAAGGACGGGGTTGTTTTCGAATTCTCCATCGTTGGTCCGGCTGGCAGCACGCAGTATCAGATGATGGCACAGATGATTCAGAGCATGCTCAAGCAGGTCGGCATATCCGTCAAGGTCGATCTCAAACCCTCTCTGGTAGTCTGGACCGAAATAATGCCTTACGGAAATTTCGATGCGCTCCTCTCAGGCTGGGGCTATGGAGTCAGCGACGATGCTTCCAACTACTGGACCACAGATCTGATACCATCCGACGCCAACTACTGGGGTGGTACGAATTACACTGGCTGGTCCAACGCCGAGAACGACGAAATCATCTATGCAGCTGCCAGAGAGCTCGATCCGGCCAAGAAAGTCGCTCTTTACGAAAAGCACTTCGCACTCTGGACCGAAGAGCTGCCGGTACTCCCGCTGGTCGTTGCACCAACTCCGCACTTTGCGAAGAAGTACATAAAGAGCTTCGATTCCGGTTACGACAATGGACTGGGTTGGATAATCCAGAACTGGTACATACAGAAGTAATTTTCTTTCGGTGGGGACGGGCGATTCCGTCCCCGCCCTATCATAATTCCGGAGGTTTGACATGAAATTCACTGAACTCATAGAAACAGTTCCAGATTACAAGAGATTTTTCACCGTCGAAGAGATGGACAGAAGGTCTCTGGCTCTGGCTGAGAAATACCCAGATAGAGTGAAGGTTTACGAAGCGGGTAAATCCAGGGCCGGTCATCCTATATACGTTCTCGAGATAGGCAAAGGTCCCAAAAACGCACTCCTTTTCGGTTGTCCCCACCCTAATGAACCGATAGGCGCGATGATGCTCGACTACCTGAGCGAGAGACTTGCCAGCGACGACTCGCTGTTGAGCGAGTTCGACTACACCTGGCATATGATAAAAGTGATAGATGTCGATGGCACCAAGTTGAACGAAGGCTGGTTCAATGACTCCTCTTCCATAAGAAAATACGCGGCCAACTTCTACCGACCGCCGGGCCACGAACAGGTCGAATGGACCTTCCCGATCGACTACAAGACTCTTCACTTTCACTCTCCGCTCCCGGAGACCGAAGTGCTAATGAGATTGATGGAGGATAAGAAACCCCAGTTCATGTACTCTCTCCACAATTCCGGCTTCGGAGGCGTCTATTATTATATAAGCGACGATGTTCCCGAGCTTTACGAGACCTTCAGCAAGTTGCCCGGCCTCTTCGGTCTCCCCTTGAACCTCGGAGAACCTGAAGCGCCGTATTTGAAGGAACTGGCTCCGGCCATATTCAAGCTCTTCGGAATGGCACAGGACTACGATTACCTCGAAAAGAACCTGGGACCGGGCAAAGACCCTGCAAGCGTGATAAAGGCCGGAACGAGCTCGGACGACTACGCCTCGAGTGTTGCCAACACCTTCTCACTAGTCTGTGAAATGCCTTATTACTACGATCCGCGCGTCGAAGACCAGTCAGAGGCTGATATCTCCAGAAAAGAGGCCCTCATGTTCAACTACGAAAAGTCCGTTGAATCTTTCAACTTCACCAAAGAGATTATGAACTCATTAGAACCGGAGATAAAGGATAGAAACTCCCCCTTCTACCGGGTCTTCAAGAACGTTCTTGAGACCTATCCAGATCAGTTGCAGGCTCAGAAGAACTGGATAGAAAACGATCTCTCCCTCGAAAGAAAGGCCAAAAAGGCCGAGGTCTTCGACAACAAAATAGTGAGCCAGTTCTATCAATCGCTTATGCTAGGTATGTTGAGACGCCTCATAGCAGAGAACAACGACGGCTCGACAAAGTTGAACGCGATATCAAACATGGCCGACGAAGCCTTTGACAGGAAGATTGAGTATCTCGAGGAGAACTTGAATTACACGACTATTCCAATAAAGAGTCTCGTCTGCGTCCAGTTGCTCGCAGGGCTGAACCTGGCGGATTATCTGCAAAGGAAGAGCGATAAGTGAAGGTATATTTCCTGAAGCGCTTCCTCGAGCTCATACCGATCTTCTTCGCGATATCCATAATAATCTTCGTAATAATGAACTCGATGCCGGGCGATCCGCTGCTTCAGATGCGCATGCAGAATCCTAGAGCGATGGCGAACGATCCCCAAAGGATGAAAGAGCTCAGGGAGTACTACCGGCTAGACGACCCGCTACCGCTCAAGTATTTCACCTGGCTGAAGAGCGTAATTACGGGGGATCTAGGATATTCCAGTATGTACAAGACACCTGTGATAGACCTGATCGCTTCCAGGCTTCCCAACACCCTGATACTCACGATCACGGCCTGGCTGATCGGTCTGGCCGTTGCGCTGCCGATTGGCATACTGTCGGCAGTGAAGAAATACTCGTTCTTCGACTACACTACCACGGTTTTCGCCTTCATCGGGATTTCGCTGCCGAGCTTCTGGTTCGCCCTGATCGCGATAATTATCTTCAGTGTCAACCTTAAGTGGTTGCCCGTTTCGGGGATGGCAACTTATGGTGTCACGGGTTTTTGGAATGTTTTCGCGGACAGGTTGAGGTATCTAATTTTACCGGCGGCCGTTCTGGGGTTGGTTCAGGTGGCCTCCTGGGTCAGGTACATAAGGACCTCCCTGCTTGAAGTGCTGGATCAGGACTACGTCAGGACGGCCTACGCCAAGGGAGTTCCCGACAGGAAGGTAATAATAAAACATGCTTTGAAGAACGCTATGATACCTATCATAACGATCATTGCGCTCGATATCCCCTATTTCTTCGGGGGAGCGCTGATAATCGAAACGGTTTTCTCCTGGCCGGGTATGGGTCGCCTCATGTACCAGGCCGTCATATCCAGCGACTACAATCTGGCCATAAGCTGCCTCATGTTCCTGGCTATAATAACTCTGATTTCTAACCTCATTGCCGATCTGCTCTATGTACTGGTCGATCCGAGGATAAGAATGGGAAGAAAGGGGGCCTGAATATGCCGAAGCTATTTTATCGGAAGAAATTGGAAGAACTCGAGGAAAAGGCCCGCCCAATACATATAAACAGCTACTGGCAGCTAGTATGGGTTAAGTTCAGAAGCCACAAACTGGCCATGTTCGGAGCGGTCGTGCTCATAATAGTAGTGGCCTTCACCATTTTCGGTCCGCTCTTCGTGAAGGTAGGCTATGAGGACATGGACTTCTCATCACTCTTCAAACCACCTCTGAGTCCCGGGCATCCTCTGGGAACGGACGAGCTGGGACACGACGTTCTCGTCAGGATTATGTACGGTGGCCGGATCTCTCTCTTCGTCGGTTTGGCTTCTTCGATAATCACGACGCTGGTCGGAACTCTGATCGGTCTGCTTTCAGGCTTTTACGGCGGTCTGATCGATAGATTACTCATGAGGTTCGTCGATGTAATGCTCTCGATTCCCATGTTCCCTATACTCCTTACCCTGACGCTCGTCTTCGGCTCGGGTATCATGAACATCATACTCGTTCTGACGGTCTTCGGCTGGATGGGCGTGGCGAGACTGGTCAGGGGACTTGTGCTTTCCATAAGAGAGACGGAGTATGTGATGTCGGCCCGGGCAATGGGTGTGAGGAGTGCGAGAATAATACTCAGACATGTGCTGCCGAACGTCATACCGATAGTTATCGTCTCGGCCACGTTGAACATGTCGTACGCGATCCTCTCGGAATCGTCGTTGAGCTACCTGGGATTGGGGATACAACCCCCGATGCCTTCCTGGGGTAATATGCTCCAGAAGGCGATGAACTACATATTAGGAACGGCGACAGGCGCCAATCCCTGGTGGCTGACCTTCTTTCCGGGCTTTTTCATATTTCTCACAGTTCTGAGCGTGAACTTTCTCGGTGACGGACTGAGGGACGCACTCGATCCGAAATTTGTGAGTGAGAGTTGATGAATATGCAAGAGATACTCAAAGTCGAAAACCTGAAGATAACCTTCAAAACGCAACTGGGAAAGATAACACCGGTCGATGGAGTCTCGTTCAGGCTTTTTGAAGGCGAGACGCTCGGAATAGTCGGAGAATCGGGCTGTGGCAAGACGATAACGGCCTTCTCGATAATAAAGCTCCTCCCCAAGAACGCCATACTCGGAGATGAAACGAAGATCTCCTTCAGGGGCAGGGATATAGCGACACTGGAGAAATCGGACCTCCATAAGATCCGGGGCAAATCCATCTCTATGGTCTTTCAAGAGCCGATGACCTCCCTGAACCCCCTCTACACTATAGGCTGGCAGATTTCGGAGGTTTACAAGTTACACGAGGGTCTTAACGATGAAGAGGCCATGGAGAGAAGTGTTGAAATGCTCCGGTTAGTCGGCATACCGGAGCCGGCAAAGCGGGCTAAAGAGTTTCCGCATCAGCTATCCGGTGGAATGAGACAGAGAGTGATGATAGCGATGGCACTTGCCTGCAGACCGGCTCTGCTCATAGCCGACGAGCCCACGACCGCACTGGACGTGACTATACAGGCCCAGGTTCTCGAACTCATGAATGATCTCAAAAACAAGCTCGACACGGCCACGATAATTATCACTCACGATCTTGGCGTAATAGCCGAGATGTGCGACAGGGTACTGGTGATGTATGCCGGCCAGATAGTCGAGAGCGCCGATGTATTCAGAATATTCGACAATCCCCTTCACCCATACACCAGAGGACTGATCCACTCGATACCCCGTATAGAGGTGGAGAAGCGCGATCAGAAGAAACTAAGCGTTATCACGGGCTATGTACCTCATCCTTCTAAATTCCCCGCAGGTTGCCGCTTCGAGCCGCGTTGCCCTATGGCAATGGAGAAGTGCAGGAAGGAGACGCCACAGATCTATAGACCGGAGGAAGGTCACACTGTGCGTTGCTGGCTGGCCGAAGGGAGTGAGATAGATGGCTGATACCCCTATGGTGGAGATTCATCAATTGAAGAAGTGGTTTCCCATCAAGAGCGGTTTTAGAAAGAAATCGAACCTTAAGGCAGTCGATGGGGTTGATCTGCATATCTACAGGGGCGAAACGCTTGGGCTGGTCGGAGAGTCGGGCTGTGGCAAGACCACCATCGGTCGTACGCTCATAAAGCTTTACCAGCCGACCGGGGGCAAGTTCATTTACAGGGGTAAGGGTGTCATTGGAGGGGCAATCGATATCTTTTCACTTAAGGAATCGCAAATGAGACCTTTTAGAAAGGAAATCCAGATGGTTTTCCAGGACCCTTACGCTTCTCTGAACCCCAGGATAACCGTACAGGACATACTTTCGGAAGGCCTGCGCGTTCATTCCATAGGCAAAAGCAGGGACGAGCGGAAAGAGATGATCGCGGGGATACTCGAGAAGGTTGGCCTGAGACCGGAATATATGTACCGCTATCCGCACGAGTTTTCCGGGGGGCAGAGACAGAGGATAGGTATCGCCCGAGCGATAATTCTGAATCCCGAACTCGTGATCTGCGACGAACCGGTATCGGCATTGGATGTCTCCGTTCAGGCCCAGGTAATAAACCTTCTGGAGGACCTTAAGCACGACTTCCAGCTCACATACCTTTTCATCGCCCACGATCTGGCTGTGGTAAAACACATCTGCGACAGGATATCGGTCATGTACCTGGGCAAGATAGTGGAGACCGCCGAAACGGACGAGCTTTTCAGAAATCCTTTGCATCCTTACACACAGGGACTTTTGTCCTCGATACCGATTCCCAATCCCCACATGAGAAAGATCGGTAAGAGAGAGCTCGTCAAGGGAGATATTCCCTCGCCTGTCGATCCACCGGATAACTGTCGCTTCGTTAAAAGATGCCCCAAAGCCTTCGATAGGTGCTCGAAAGAAGCGCCCCGGCTAACCGAAACGGGAAGTGGGCATTACGTTTCTTGCTTTCTGTACGGCTGATTTGGTGATGCAAAGAGATCAGTCGAAGACGAAGATCCAGGAGAAGAGACTCTCGACGAGCTCGCGATCGACGTGGCGGAACTCGTAGTAGTCGTCGGGAGTCGATTTTTCTCTCTCTACCCGCATGAAGTAGTGGTCCAGATCTGGAAGGAGCTGGAAGTAAACGTTTAAACTGGTCCAGAGAGAGTTCATGAAAGTCATATAATCATCGGTCGTCGATTCGTAATCTGCGCCGCCCTGAAGAATCAAAACCGGTATATTCAATTTCTTTATCGTTTCTATCGGATCAAGGGCATCTATTTCGTAGTAATAACCCGCCGTCGCTGCCAGAACGGGCGCTCCAGGAGGCAGCTTACCATCCAGGGCCTTCTGAAGATAATCGATCAGAAGCTCCAGTTGCTGCTGTTCTCTGTCCGAGTAGAAGAGCTCAGAAACGTACTTTTGGCGGTCTATTATCACCTCCAGTTCCCGTCTGGCCGGTGTCGCCATGAGTACTATACCATCTACATTCTCGTTTCTGGCCGCCACGGTCGGGGCTATCTTGCCACCCAGTCCATGACCGACGAGAAAGATAGAAGAGACGGCAGGCATCTTCGATGCCATATTCACAGCGTTCATCACATCTTCTATAACCTCAGTCTCGATACTTGGCGAAGCTTGAGATAGCTTCTCTCCGAAGACGAAAGTCCTTTTGTCATAACGCATCACAGCCACACCGCGTGTTGCCAGTCCCCAGGCTATGTTTCTGAATGGCTTGTTCGGTCCGATCGTCGAATCTCTGTCGAGGGCGCCCGAGTCATGTATGAGAATTACCAGAGGATATCTGTCAAGGTTCTTCGGCACGGTCAAAACCCCTGGAAGTTTCCATTTGTCGTTCCCGATGGTTATCTCGAACTCGTCGAACCGACTCGTATCTATGTAATCGGGGATAGCACCTGGTTGGAGAGTTGGCTGTACGACAAAAGCATCGACCTTTCCGAAACTGTCGATCACTATGTTGAAATCTATGTAGCCCTTCTCAAATTGCGAATGAAAGATATAAACAGTGTATCCACGTATTTCGCTGGTTTCGGTGGAAAAAATGAAGAGATAATTGCCATAATTCTCCCTAAGGCGCTCCAGCTCCTTCTGCATGTCGTCCACAGTATAGTCTTTCCGCGCTTTCACGCTCTGCATCTCGTTCGCCAGATAAAAACTCCCTCGCAGGAACAGTTGGAGATACCTCTCGGCCAGAGCCTCAGACCTGGCGTACAGAAAAGTCGTGGAAACGCACAAAAGTAAAATGGTCGGTACGATCCTTTTCAAAACAATGTTTCTCCCAAACAATACTAAGAGGCTTATACACGCCCCGATTAAATATTAAACCACACCACGCCATTTTACTATCAAGAGATAGAGGCAAGATTAAACCTCACAAACCCTGTCAAGGCTCGCAAGAAGGGAGCATCAGGGAGCATCTATGAAATAGTCATATTATGAGCTGAAATATACTTCGCTCTTCTCAAATAACTCAGGACAGGTGACAGCTCTATGATACTTGAAACCTTCTACCTGTAACCACTTTCGACGGACTGATCCATGATTCTTTACTTGGAAGTCGACTTAATAGATTGTACGATAAATCGGGCAAACGAGTTGAAATAAGGATAACAACCATCGAGACGGGGGAACATAATAGCTCATTTTACCCAAACCGGATCCGGGATAATAGTTAACGGTATATTGATCGATTGGATTTACATATTCAAGTGACTATAATTAGTTGAAAGTATGCCTGTATTTGAAGGGAGATAGGGAAATGCCTAGAGGTGGAGGTTCGGGTAGCAGGAGCAGCGGTGGCTCTTTTTCGAGCAGCAGGAGCAGCGGTGGCTCTTCTTCGAGTAACAGGAGCAGCGGCGGACGGAGCGGCGGTTCTTTTTCCAGCGGTAGATCCAGCAGTGGAGGTGGTTCCTCTTCCAGCAGTAGCAGGAGCAGCAGTGGCGGCTTCTTCGGCGGTGGGACCGGGAGTAGCTCAAATAGTTCTGGCAACAAAGTCAGTAACAGAAAAATCGGAACTCCCATCATCGGAGGACTAGGTACTTTCAGACGTGTCAGTAACAGCGGTGGAGGAGTAAATCAGAGTATCGGAGGTGGCGGGAGTGGATGTGGCGGTTGCAGTGGCTGCAGTTTTGTGGCTTTAGGGATAATCGTTGTAGCGGTGATTATAGTGATAGTTATCGTTTCCACCCAGGGGGCGCCAAACATACAGACTGTCTCCAAGAACGAGATCACCAGATCGACGATCGTGAGGAAGCCTTTACCCGATGGCTCTGTGAAGGAGACCGCTTATTTCACGGACGAGCTGGGCTGGATCACCAATCAAAACCTGCTTCTTGAAGGAATGAAGCACTTCTACAAAAAGACAGGTGTACAACCTTATCTTTATATAACCGATACGATTAACGGGTCGCACTTTCCGTCCGAGGAGCAATTGGATGCCTTCACACATGAACTTTACGAAAGGCTTTTCACGGATGAAGCCCACTTATTACTAGTTTTCTTCGAATACGAGGAAAGGTACATGGACAGATACGTTGCCGGAGTTCAGGCCAAAACCGTAATCGATGAAGAGGCGGCCGATATTCTGCTAGATTATATAGACCGCTACTACTACGATACCGGCCTGACAGATGAAGCTTTCTTCAGCAAAGCCTTCACGGATGCGGCCAACAGGATTATGACGGTCACCAAATCGCCCTGGATAAACGTGCTGATAGTCTTCGGAATCGTAGTCGCCATTCTTATACTATTCGCCTGGTGGAGCCGGGTGAGAAGACAGAAATATCTCGAGGCCAAACGGACGGAAGAGATGCTCAAAGTACCGCTGGAGAAGTTCGGCGATAAAGAAGTCGAAGATCTCTCGAAAAAATACGAGGAAAACAATAGCAACGAAAAATGACGTTTAGGCCAAGATGAGCAGATTTGTCAATGACGGTCAGGCTTAAACTAAAGGGAGGAAAAAGAAGATGGGTATTTTGGAAAGATTCAACGACATTATCAAGTCTAACATCAATGCATTACTGGACAAATTTGAAGATCCATCCAAAATGATCGACCAGTACATGCGGGAGATGATTGAGGATCTAGCCGAGGTAAAGAGGGGGACAGCCTCTGTTATGGCCGAAGAAACCCGCACCAAGCGACTCGTGGACGAAAACGCAGCCGAAGTTGCTAAATACGCCAACTATGCAAAAAGAGCTCTTATGGCCGGGAATGAAGATGATGCCCGCATTTTCATCGCCAAAAAACAGGAGCTTGAAGATGCCGGCGCCGGTCTTATGACAGCCTACGCGGCGGCCCATGAAAACGCCATAAAGATGCGCCAGATGCACGATAAACTGGTGGAAAACATCGAAGCTCTGAAGGCAAGGCGCGAGATGATAAAGGCTAAAGTCTCGGTGGCCAAGACTCAGAAGACGATCAACGAAGCGACCTCAACTTCTGGAAGAACACAAGGAGCGATGGACGCCTTCAACAGAATGGAGGATAAAGCCCAGAAGATGCTGGACGAGGCAACCGCGATGGCAGAATTGAACAGCGAACCCATCGACAAGGCAAAAGCGCTGGAAGAGAAGTATGCCTCGAAGAGCTCTTTCTCCGTTGAAGAAGAACTGAACAGAATGAAGAGTGAACTCGAAAAGTAACGGCAAAAGATATTGATCCTACCAAGTATCAAGACCCCGCTTAAGGAGCGCGCGGGGTCTTTTTCATTCTGAGATGCTAGATAAGTTCGTTCCAGGTGTTGATTATGCCTCTGGATTCGATCTATCCTGAGCTATAATTCAAGCGTTGAAATCTTTCTAGAGGGAAAAGGGGGAGAAATCATGAAGAGTAAAGCGATCGCGGCATTCTTTCTGTTGTTCGTTCTTTCTTTTACTTGTATTTTCGCCACAAGAATCATGGTAATTCATAGTTACGACGAAGATTATATATGGTCGAGGGAGATGCTTGAAGGCATCAAGAGTGTTTTTAACGACGAAGCTATCGAATGGAAGGTCTTCTATTTGGACACGCGCCTTCAAACAAACGAAGAGTGGAAAATAAAGGCTGGAAAAATGGCTGCCCAGGAGGTCGAGGCTTTCCAACCCGATATAGTTATAGCGTGCGACGATAATGCGCAGGAGTATTTCGCGAAAGACTTCACCACTCTGCCGTTAGTTTACTGCGGTGTTAACCTAGATCTAGAAAGGTATTCGTACCCGCGCAGTAACGCCACGGGCGTCAGGGAAACCCTCTTCTCGAAAGAGACGGTTGCGATGCTTCTCGATTTCTTTCCACAGGTCAGGGAAATCCATTTCATCGGCGACGACAGCGAAACCGTCGCCGGTATGAGAGAACAGCTGGAGGCGACTTCCTTCGACGATATATCTACGAAAATACATATGGTCGGCAGCTTCAACGAATGGAAAGAAGTTGTGAAAAACATATCCGGAGAAGGAAATGCCATAGTTATCCTCGCCGATAGAACGCTAAAAGACGAAAATGGAAGAACGGTAAGCACTGAATATGTTACCGAATGGACGGTTGAAAATACAGATTTGCCCGTCTTTTCCGTTCTGGATTTCGTGGTGGCTGACGGTGCGATGGCGGGCGTTGTGAACTCCGCTTTCGAAGAGGGCAAACAGGCAGGTGTAATCGCATTGAAAATACTCTCCGGACTTTCCCCCGAAGAGATACCACCTGAAAACTCCTCAAATGGCCGATCGATGGTCAACATCGAGGCTCTTCTCTCGGCGGGTGTCGAACTGGATTCTTACAGGCTCGAGGAAGTCGATGACCTGATCTCTCAATCGTCGGTGCCGGTCTGGACCGCCCTGAATCTGCTGGTAACTTCTTTTCAGGAGCGCGTCCACGGAATAATGACCTCGCTGAGGGTGCTGGCCAGCTCTCCAGAAGTGATATCGGGAGAGTGGTCGAGGATGAAACCTCTTCTTAGCAGCTTCAACCGGGGCTATGAAGGACTGGCCATGTACGTGGAACCCGACGGGGATTACTACACCGTCCAGAGAGACCGGACAGGTTTGAACCTTTCCGACAGAGGCTACTTTCCGGCGCTTCTGATGGGCGAGGAAGTTCTGGGATACCAGGTTTTGAGCAGATCCACCGGAAAACGCTCGGTCGTCTTCGCAACTACTGTCCTTAAAGAGGGCAATATATCCGGTTTTGTCGGTATTTCGGCCTTCTTAGATGAATGGAACTTCGAACTGATTTCGGATTTCAAACAACTGCCGGGGGTTCATTTCTACGCCTTCGACGGACAGAACACGCTGGCGCTATCGGACGATACATCGCTGCTTCTGGGCTCTCTGGAGGTTCCGGTTCCTGGTATGTCCAAAAGGCTTGCAGCCCTCGATAGGGATAACGGTGACTTTCTCTTCTCCGCAAACGATGTTCTCCATCTTGCAACTTACAGGCGATCGCTGAAAACCGGCTGGACTTTCGTCGTCGCACGGGAGCTTCTGTCAACAACAAGAGATCAACGTCCCGAGCTCCTCTTGAGTGAGGTGCAGAAAGAGATCCAGGAACATTTCAACAGACTCGACGCTTCTCTTGCCAAAGGCGCCGAGGATATGAGAAAAGTACTGGACGATGACGAAGAAGTACGATCGTTACTGAAGAGACTATACGAAGCGAACCCGGAAGTGGTCGATGTGTCTTACATAGACTTGGATTTTATACTTAGATCGATTCATCCTCAGGATTACAGTTATGTTGAGGGGGAATGGATAGGCGATCAGGAACAACTCATAAGACTTCATGAAACAGGCAGACCGGTTCTGAGCGAGGGATTTCTGGCCGTTGAAGGCTTCCAGGCTGTGGATCTCGAGTGGCCTGTTTTCGCGGAAGATGGCTCTCTTGAAGGGTCGTTGAGCTTCCTGATCAAGCCCGAAACCTTTCTTGCTCCAATAATAGTTCCCAGCAATTTGGAGCCTTACGAATTCTGGATAATGCAGCCCGACGGCACGATATTTTACGATCAGGACAGCCTGGAAGTGGGAAGAAACCTCTTCGAGGATGAACTTTACGAACCATTCGATGAGCTTGTCGAGCTGGGACATTCGATCTCTAAAAGCGAGAGCGGTCAAGGTTATTACACCTTCTACTCGAGAGGTTTATCCAGCACTGTCAAAAAAGAAGTCTGGTGGAGTTCCATCGGACTTCACGGAACACAGTGGAGGTTAATTTTGACCAAAGTCATCGGCCCGACTTCTGTATCTCAATAGCATGTTGCAAATCTAGAACTCAGATCAACTACTCCGTATAAACTTGACAGCAAGAAGTTCAAAAAGAACTAAATGAGGGAAAACGAAAAAAAGACTGACGAATCAGTATGGGGGTCTATTGAGGTATTTCTTTGAGAATATCGGGGTTATCAAGCGTGTGATGGGGTAAAAGACACCTCTTTGATTAAAAAAACCTCGGTAGAAAGTATTGCAGAATGCACAAAAGCCTAGAGCAATGGGGTCAGATTTTGCAGCAACTTTGTCATTATTTTCGAAAATCCGTTTTCATCGTTCGATGCAGTTTTTGCAGTCGCGACTCTCCGCACTTCTTCGGAACCGTTCGACATGGCCACGGAAAGACCGGCCGCTTTAAGCATTTCGATATCGTTGTCACTATCTCCAAAGGCTACGGTGTTTTCGGGCGCTATACCTTCTCTCTTGCATATTTCAATCAATCCACGGCCTTTGTCAACGTTCGAACGCGTGATATCCAGGTATATTCCTCCGGATCTGGTGAAGCTGACTCCGGAAAACTGTCCGGTGAGTTTTTCCTTCAAAGCAGAAAGATTGTCGGATTCTGAAAGCACGACCAGCTTGATCGGCGGATTCTCCTGGAGATATCCGGCAAGATCTCCGACGATTACCGGCTCTAAGCCTGTATGGAGTGCATACCTTTCCGCCGCGGGAGTCAGTTCCGAAAAGACCAGCTCGCCATCAACATAAGCGTGAATATGGATATTGATCTCGCTCACAACCCTGACTATTTGCGAAGCCGTGGCCGAGTCTAGCGTAGTTCTGGAAATAACCTCTCCTCTCAGGGTTACCTCAGAACCGTTGAAGGCAATGGCGTTGAAATTACGTTCGTCCAGTCCGTTGAAAAGCTTTCTGATCGATCTGGTAGATCTACCGCTGGCAAAAACCATTAGAATACCGCGGTGCACGATCTCCTGGATCATATTCAGGTTCTCGCTTGTCAGTCTTTCTTCGCTGTCCAGGAGCGTGCCGTCTATATCGCTGAAAACGGCCCGCACGTCTTTTAGCTCCCAATTTCGCGACTCTTTCATGGAAATCATCCTTTCATCCCGGAATTGGCGAAGCTCTGAACGAAAAGCTTTTGAAATATCGTGAACGCGATCAAAAGGGGCCCTATGACTATCAAGGTCGCCGCCATGAGTAAACTCCATTCGGCACCCCCCTCTGCCTGCTGGGCGAAGATCGTCAGTCCGACCGTCAGGGTTCTCGATCTGGACGTTTCGGTAACCAGAAGAGGCCAGAGAAATTCATTCCAGTGATAGGTGACGCTGATTATTGAAAAGGCGATCAGCGAAGGCCGGACGATCGGCAGAAAGACGTGCCAGATCAACTGAAAGGTGTTGCAGCCGTCGAGTTTGCCGGCATCCTCCAGCGATTCCGGAACGCTTTTGAAAGCCTGCCTCATCAAAAAGGTGCCCATGGCCGAGGCGAAATATGGGAGCATGACCCCCAGCCTTGTATCGATCAATCCCATCTGGCTTATGGTCAGGTAGTTTGGAAGAATCGTGCTCTGCGGGGTGATCATAAGTTGAGTGAGGAAGAGTATGAAAAAGAAATCCCGCCCGGGAAACTGGAGCCTCGCGAAGGCGTAGGCCGCCATCGTTATCGTAACGAGCTGTATGGCCAACAGTCCGAAAGAGGTTATTATGGTGTTCAGATAGTAACTCGCGAACGGCGCGTATGACCAGGCGTTTGTGAAATTGTCGAAATTGAGACTGCCCGGCAAAAAGTTGAACGGGTTGGAGAAGATCTCGGTTTTCGTTTTGAAAGCGGTAGTCGTCAACCATATTAGAGGCATTAGAATCATGAGCGAAAAGATCACCAGTACGAAATAGACTGTTGCTTTCGATACCAGATTCCCCCACTTCATACGATCACCTCTCGTAGTGGACGAAGTGTTGCAGTCCGAAGTAGTAAATGAAGGTGAAGCCCAGCAGAATCGAGAAGAGAACCACAGACGCGCTGCTGGCTAATCCAGTGTCCCAATAAACAAATCCATTTTGATAGATATAATAGAGCAAGACGTTGGTGGTGTTGTAAGGTCCTCCTCTGGTCATGACATATACCTGATCTACGGATTGAAACGAGTTTATGATCGCCATCAAAGTTACGAAAAAAGTAGTCGGAGAGAGCAGTGGCAGGGTAATCTTTCTCAACTTCTGCCAGGCGTTGGCTCCTTCAAGCACCGCCGCTTCATACAGACTTTCATCGATTGACTGAAGCCCAGATAGAAAGAGCAACATATAATAGCCGGCGAATTTCCAGATAGAAACAAGGATGATCGAGAGCATCGCGTAAGGAGTGGTATTCAACCAGTCGATGTTCGACGAAAGACCAAAAAGGTTCAAAACTTTGTTCAGCAATCCATAGGACTGGCTGAAAAGAAAGATCCACACCATCGAGGCGGCTGCTATTGGAATCATAGTGGGGTAGAAGATAGAAAACCGGAAAGCCCCTCGAAGCTTCAGACGTTTGTTCAGGAGTATCGCGAAAACCAACCCGAGAAGTATTGCCGGTATGACGCTTCCGAGTGAGTAAACGAGATTGTTTTGCATTACCTGCTTGAAGAGACGGCTTCCAAACATGTATTCGTAGTTTGCAAGTCCGACAAACTTCGTGACTCCTCCAGCCATTTTTTGAAAGAGGCTCAACCATACGGAACGAACAACCGGATAGTAAGTGAATATTATCAGAAATACGAAGCTTGGAAGAATAAGCAAATAACCGAGCAAATAAGTTCTCCACTTACGGGACAATCTCATTCTCTCACCCCCAACTCTAAAAAGGAAAGGAGGAGCGTAAAAACTGCTCCTCCTTCCACATTTCTTATTTGTAAGGTCTCAGAACTCTCTCGGCTTCGGCCTGGGCCATGTTCAGCGCATCCTTCGCGCTTATCATGCCGGCGATCGCCCCTTCCAGTGCGTCTGTCATGAAACGCGCTATCTGCCTTGCCGCATGAGTTGCCGGCGGCTCACCGACCAGAACGAACTGGAGCTGTTCTCTTGCGACTATCGCGAAGGGAAATCCTTCGACGTACGCTTTCATTTCTGGAACGTCGAAAGCATCCTTTCTCACGGCCACGTACCCCGTCTTCATGCTCCAGGTTGCCGCCTGTTCGGGGAGCGTCATCCATTTAATGAATTCCCACGCCGCCTTCTGGCGTTCCACAGGTATCCCGGCCATTATTACCAGCTGCCCGCCTCCCGTTGGAACGGCCCTTCTGACGTTCTCGGGAAGATACGCCACACCCCAATCGAAGGTCGCACTGTCCCGGACGAAAGTCAGGCTACCGGTCGAGTTGTACATCATGGCCGTCGTACCGGCGACAAAATCGGCTGAGGAGTCTCCGAAGAGTCTTCTGGCAGGCATTAGACCTTCAGCCACCAGAGATCTCATGAACTCGAGAGCGCCGATCGCTTCAGGACTGTTGAGATAGGTCTCCGTTCCAGCCTGATTGTTCACAAGTCCTCCGTTTTGCATTATGAAGGCCGAGAGCAACCACTGGTCTATCGGGATTTCCACTCCCCAACGTACAGTGTTCCCACCCTCCTTTTTCACGAGTTTTGTCGCATACTCCTTCAGTTCAGTCCATGTCGAAGGTGGCCTGTCGGGGTCTAGACCGGCTTCCCTGAACATGTCCTTGTTGTAGTAGAAGATAGGTGTGCTTTTCTGGAACGGTATCGCGTAAAGTTCTCCGGCTACGTCGCAGTCCTCCAGGAAGGCCTGAAAGTAGGGTTCTAGAAAGGCCTCTCCTCCTTCACTTTCGACAAACGATTCGAGAGAGATGATGATCTTTTCGTCGGCCGCGGTCCATATATCGGCAGCGGTGAGAAGAGCTACATCCGGCGGGTTACCGGCCTTCGACGCCGTCAGGGCTCTCTGAAGAGTTTCCGGGTAACCACCGGAGTATATCGGTTCGACGATGATATCCGGGTGGGTGCTGTTGAACTTGTCGGCCAGCTCTCCCATATACCTGGCCAGTGGACCGGCGACACCCACCGGGAAGTAGAATCTAAGAATTACCGGATCGGCTGCAATTAGCGATGTTGCAAATACGGCCAATACAAATAGAGCAATCACAAAGTACTTTCGCATGCATTTCCCCTCCTTTTTTCTGGTGATTCCTATAAAGAACTACAAGTGCTGTTCCAGTAGAACTTCCCCAGGATCCTTCGAGGATTCAAGCTTCTTATGGTCAGTTCCAGGCGAGCGTTTTCTGAAATCAAAACCTGCGCATACATTCCTGGTGCACCGCTCTTCTCCGGCCACGCCTCTGTAAAAGATGGTACTGAGATATACGGTATTCGATTGCACTCGTAAAGGCCGAACCAGTGTACATGTCCGTTGATATAAGCCAGGACCTTCCTTCCTCTGCCAACAGTCTCCCTTATTTTTTCTCTGTTCTCCACAAATGCCAGTTGTGGAAACTGAACGAAGTGAGGGTTGTCTCTTATATCCTGGTCGTCGGCGGGATGGTGTGCAAAGATTATTTTTGGTAGATCATCAGAAGTCAATTCACGTTCAAGCCACTTGAGCTGTTCATTTGAGACACTTCCGCCCACATCTTCTATAACCGGCTCTTCCGTATCCAGAAATATCAGCTTGTAACCCTTCACGAAAGCAACTCTATTTTCGACCGGCTGTCCGTAGATTTCCCTGTTCTCTTCCTTTGTGAGGTAGTGTATGTCATGATTTCCCAGGATCGGATAATAAGGTACCGATAGAGAGTTCATTATGCGGGCGAATTTCAGCGCGTTTTCACGGTCTTTTTCGTAGTTTAGGTTGTTCACTCTGTCGCCGAGTTCGACCAGAAAATCCATGTCAGGTGTGCCATTTATCTCTTCCACGAACCGCTTCATCAGGCCGGGTGTCTCTTCGCCCGGTCTCGTAGAATTGCTTGGACCCATGTGCACGTCACCTACAAGAGTAAAACTCAACTGTTGCCGATGCGAAATGGAAAGCGATGCCATTTATGGTCTCCTCCTTTATATAACTCCAAGCATACTTTCGATAGATCTTTCAAACGCCACGGTGTTCCAGCGAATTGGACTCGATTGAACCGACCTGCCTCATCTTTTCCCTTATGGCGACGGCAAGCGCCCCGATAAGGCCCGAGCGGGAGCCATAATGATTCTTCACAACCTCCGTCGAAATGAAGAGTCCCGGCAGGGCTTGCCTGGTGACCTCTTCGCGTATTATTGGCTCTACTACTGACCAGGCCTCGGTTATGAAGCCTCCGATAACCACGTAATTCGGGCTAAGAAAATTTATAACGTTCCCGATCCCGACACTCAGATTTCTCGCCATTTGCTGTACGGCCTTAATGGCCGGTTCTTCTCCACGAGAGGCCATCTGCGCTATCTTTATGGCCATGTCCCTTATACTTTTGGTTGGAAGGCTGAGTTTGTCCAGCTGATCCACATAGCTCTCCACAAGCTTCTTGTCGGATACGTAAGCCTCAAGACAGCCTCTTCTACCGCAGGTACATGTATTGCCGTTAATATCAACGGTGGTATGACCGATCTCTCCGGTGCTTATGCCGTCGTTTTTCAGAATCTCTCCGTTGAGCATCACCGCGCCGCCGATACCTTCTATAACATTCACGAATACTATCAGACCATCCCTGGGATATAACTCCTCGTGAAACCATGTCTCCGCGATCAGGGAGGCTGCCGAACGGCTTTCCCAGAAGACCGGCGCCGGAAAACCTACTATGTACCGCTCCAGTTCAATTTGCGGCCAATGCATATGACTTGGAAATTTCAGCACTCCATTTTTCGTATCTACGACACCGTAAAGACTTACGCCTATCGCCGATATCCTCCCGTAAAAGTCATCTTTGTGAAAGACTCTGTTTGCTCTTTCGCTCAACACGCCGAAATACTCTTCTGGAGAGAGTCTCCTGTCGAAACGATATACATCCTCTGTGACGATCTCGCCCAGTATGTTAGACACTGCTATCTGAAAATAGTCCCAGTGAAGATCAATCCCCGCAAAAAGCTTGCTTTCCCCATCCAGACTCAGTAGGACTGGTTTTCGACCACCCCTGCCTTTTTTCGAGTCGCCCACCATTAGCTCCTTAAGAAATTTCTCCTCGATCAGCTCTCCGGTAAGAGCCGACACGGTTGCCCGGGTGAGTCCCGAAAGTCTCGAAAGATCCGCTCTCGAAATCGCCCCTTTCCTTCTCACAAGATCCAGAACGAAGCGTTTATTCGTGGCTTTTACTTCATTCAGATTGGCCAACTCACCACCACCAATTGTTTGTTTGGTTATTGACTAAACAAATAATAACTCATATCTTTGGTTAGTCCCAAGTATGCGCCGGTCCGTTCTTTTAGATCTACAGTTAACTATACGCGATTAAGATCGATTATTGTAAGTTGTCGCGCCGAAGCTGTTTCCTCCTATAAAACACTATCTCAATTTGATTTGTGATACTTACTTTCATATATCCTTCAGAATATCTCAAGAATAATTCTGTTATCATACTTTTGAGGTGATGAGATGTACAAAGTTATTTCTAGAGAGGCTATTGCTCCAGATACATTCGATATCTGGCTTGAACATCCCAATATCCACAAAAGGGCAAAACCAGGACAGTTCCTTATTTTAAGGCTAGACGAGTTCAGTGAGAGAATACCCTTAACTATCGTTTCGACAGCCGAAGGGAGAGTAAGAGTCATCATAAAGACCATCGGGAAAAGCACGTATAAGCTATGTGCCGTCATGCCCGGAAAGACTATTGCCGACATAGTAGGACCCCTTGGTAACCCGAGCGAGATTGATCGCTTCGGGACTGTTTGTGTAATCGGTGGAGGCGTCGGAATAGCGCCTCTCTTTCCAATCGCCAAAGCGCTTAAAGAGGCCGGTAACAGAGTGATTGGTATCCTTGGAGCTGCGAAAAAAGAGTTGCTGATCATGAAAGATGAATTCCTTCCTCATCTGGATGAGCTGTACATCACTACCGACGACGGTTCGGAAGGAATCAAAGGAACGGTCACAGTCGCGTTGCAGAAAGTCTTGAAAAAAGAGAAAGTCGAAGTTATTTGGGCCATTGGACCCATGGTAATGATGAAATTCGTATCACTCATGGCGGCCGAAAACAATACTCTGTGCTGGGTATCGCTAAACCCGATAATGGTTGATGGAACGGGTATGTGCGGAGCCTGTAGAGCAGAGGTAGGGGAAGAGGTCGAATTCGCCTGCGTGCACGGACCTGAGTTCGATGGAAGAAAGGTCAAATGGGATGAATTGATCAAAAGACAATACCAGTACAGAGAAGAAGAAAAACGGGCAATGGAAGATTATTTAAAAGAAATGGGTGGTAAGAATGCCTGAAAAAAATAAGACTAAGATGAGGGAGCTCGATCCTATCCAAAGAATCGGATGCTTCGAAGAAGTGGCACTGGGATACAGCAAAGAAGAAGCTTTGAAAGAAGCTGCCAGATGCCTCCAGTGCAAGAATCAACCTTGCGTAAGCGGCTGTCCAGTTGGAATAAACATTCCTGGTTTCATAAAGGCACTCAGAGAAGAAAGGTACAAAGATAGCGCCATGATACTCAAGGGCGACAACAATCTTCCGGCGGTCTGTGGAAGGGTCTGTCCACAGGAGAAACAGTGCGAGGCAAGATGTATTCTCGGAAGGGTACCCGGAGGCGATGCCGTTGCCATCGGAAGGCTGGAGAGATTTGTCGCCGACCTGGAAATACCAGTTGAAAGCGTTGTCAAACCATCGATTCATAAAAAAGTAGCAGTCATTGGAGCCGGTCCGGCAGGACTGACCGTTGCGGCCGATCTGGCAAAGGAAGGAGTTTCCGTAACAGTGTTCGAAGCCTTTCATACCGCAGGCGGCGTTCTCGTGTACGGAATTCCCGAGTTCAGGCTTCCGAAGAAGATAGTTTCAAACGAAGTGCAATTTGTACAGGAAATGGGTGTGGAGTTCAGATTCAACGAGATTGTAGGACGAACAGTTCCTTTTGAAGAACTCGTGAATGATTACGACGCCGTTTTCATAGGCATCGGGGCCGGGGCACCGAGGTTCATGGGAATCCCCGGAACGAATTTGAACAACATATTTTCGGCCTCGGAATTTCTCACTAGAGTCAATCTGATGAAGGCCTACCTCTTTCCAAAGTACGATACTCCTGTGAAGATAAAGGATCGTGTCGCGGTGATAGGCGCCGGTAACGTAACGATGGACGCCGCAAGGACGGCGAGGAGACTCGGCGCTAAGGAAGTCCATATTGTTTATAGACGCAGCGAGGAAGAGATGCCCGCCAGGCTTGAAGAGTACCATCACGCCATGGAAGAGGGGATCAAGCTCCACTGCCTGACCCTTCCTGTGGAGTATTTGGGAGATGCAAACAACAACGTTGTAGCAATGAAGTGTGTCAAAATGACGCTGGGAGAACCCGATTCATCCGGCAGAAGGCGCCCCGTGCAGCTGGAGAATTCCGAATTCACCATGGAAGTGGATATGGTGATCGAGGCAATCGGTCAGACACCCAACGCGGTCCTCAAAGCAGGGTTCTCCTCTGTCCAGCTCAACAAATGGGGATCTATACAGGCGGACGAGGAAACAGGCAGAACCAACCTCCCGAAAGTCTTCGCCGGGGGAGACATAGTGACCGGAGCCGCTACCGTTATCGAAGCCATGGGTGCGGGAAAGAGATCTGCCAAAGCTATACTGAAGTATCTGGCTGGCGTCTGAGCCAGGGTCATCATCGAAACAGAATTCTTCCACACATATATGAAGCGGTCGTTCATATAATGGAAAAATTCGATACGATTTTTCGTTTCCGCCTCTCGAAGGAGATATTTTCTTCTCGACCTTTTTTTGCCAGACACCCTCAACTTTTCTGATATGGATATTCTGACTGGAGTGCTCCAGCACTCCAGTGATGTCGGTACTATATAGATTGAAACTTCACATGTGGTATGTACCGTTGAGCCATTCACCGGCTCACACCTTATCGGATACGGTGCTATAATCTTCCAGGCGGGTACTGAAAGACTTTGAGAGTGGCACCCGGGCGGTAGGAGATAATATAATGGCCGGAGATTCGAAGAGAGTATATTCGGAAAAGTCGAAATCGATACTTCTTATGTTGATCGCCTCGGCGCTCTGGAGTACCGGAGGGTTATTCATAAAGAACGTGAACGCACACCCTCTTGCCATAGCCGGTGTTAGAAGTGCAATAGCCGCGGTGATTATCTTTGCCGCGAACAGAAAGCCCAAATTCAACTGGTCGATTCCCCAGATAGGAGCTGCGCTTTCGTATGTCGGTCTGGTCTTTCTATTCGTGAGCGCAACCAAACTGACTACTTCGGCCAATGCGATCCTTCTTCAGTTCACCTCTCCGATCTACGTTGCAATAATGGGTGCCTGGATTCTCAAAGAGAGGGTAAAGTTCTTCGACTGGATAACCATCTCGATCGTCTTCGGAGGTATGTTTCTCTTCTTCCTAGACAAGCTCGATCCAAGAGGAGTGCTCGGCAACATACTCGCCATAGGCAGCGGCGTTTGCTTCGCACTTTTCACGGTCTTTATGAGAATGCAGAAAGATGGCTCTCCAATGGAATCTGTACTCCTTGGGAATCTCTTGACAGCCGTTATAGGGATACCCTTCATCGCTTCAGGGGTACCTGATGCCTTCGATTGGTTGATCCTTTTGGTCATGGGAATTTTGCAGCTGGGAATTCCTTATGTACTTTACTCGAGAGCAATAAAATATGTAACGGCGCTTGAATCGGTTCTCATATCAGGCATAGAGCCGATATTGAATCCATTCTGGGTCTTTCTTCTCATCGGTGAGGTCCCGGGCCCGCTGGCTCTGATTGGCGGCTGTATAGTCTTCGTGATAGTCACGGTGCGCTGTATAATCTCTGCCTTTCCTTCATCAGGTTCGAGAAAGGCCATCATCGTGACTATCGGTGAGGACTTATCGGATCCGTCCCAAAAAGACGCTCGATGACATCTTTTACTGTTGTTATTTCCTTTGTCCTGTAGCCTTCGGTGCCCGAAAATGCGAAACCGTTTTCCAGGTCGCCTCTGCATGCGTTCATTAAAGCCTGTGCAATGCAGTAGGGGGTCTCTCTGAAATTGCAGGTCTTTATGCAATGATAGACGCATTTGAAGGGCTTCTTGTTTCCGGCCTCCACATCGACCAAAAATTTATTTCTGATCGCTCTTCCGGGCATACCGACGGGACTTTTGATTATAACGATGTCCTCTTTTTTCGCCTCTATCAGAGCCTGTTTGAATCTGATATCGGCATCGCATTCGCGTGTTGCGATGAAGGCCGTTCCTACCTGTACGCCCGTTGCCCCAAGTTGAAACATCTCCTGAACATCTTTGCGTTCGAATATACCGCCCGCGGCTATGACCGGTACGTCCTTTCCGTACTCGCGCTTTATCTCTTCTGTCAGTTGACGTACCTGTGGAATGGTGCTGGCAAGTGAAAACTCCTGCGATTGAAGGTCTTCAACCCTGTAGCCTAAATGTCCGCCGGCCTTCGGGCCCTCTACGATGAAAGCGTCTGGAATGTAGCGGAACTTTCCGAACCATCTTTTAAGAATCACCTTCGCCGATTTCAGCGAAGAGACTATAGGTATTATCGCCGTTTTCGAGCCTTCCTCCAGATAAGAAGGCAGGTCCAGAGGCAACCCGGCACCGGAGATTATCATGTCTATCTTCTCCTTCAGCGCCGTTACAACCATATCCTGGTAATTGGTAAGGGCAACCATAATATTCACACCGAGAAGGCCATCGGTTTTACTGCGAGCTTTCTTTATCACATTTTTCAATCCTTCCATACTGGCCTGTTTGAAGTTTTTTGCGTACCCTTCTATTGTCATACCGATCCCGGCTGTGCCGATCGTACCGACACCTCCGACGGAAGCGACCGCCGCGGAGAGACCGTCGAGAGAAATACCAACGGCCATTCCTCCCTGTATCAGGGGCAGTACCGGTTCGTGACTCTTTATTTTCAAAATACCCATATTTCTCCCCTTCTAGTCAAATAAGATTGGACTATAAATTCTAACTGTAAAACCTCTTAAATGGGTTAGCTCTTTGTCAGTTTCCCGTTTCGATTGCTCAGAAGAATGGGGTCTGGAGTGTGGAGTCTAGGGTCTGTTAAGAACGGTAAGAGTCGTCCTTGGAAAGAGCTGGAAGAGCCGTCTATAGTCCTTCGTCCCGGAGCTTCTTTTCCAGCTTTTTCGTAAAATAGAGGACAGGGGTGAGGAGACCCTCGGATCTTGATCTTCTTACCTCCAACCGGAGGGGGAGTATGTCGAAGGCGAGGAGAATGCTCACCGACTGGGATGCACCGTATATCCGGTCACTCGTGAAGTTGATAGAAACGCAGAGCAAATCGACGCTTGCCAATTGGGCGGTTGATTATTCGGAGCGAGTTCTATTGCCCCTTTGGAATAAGCATTATCCGGACGACCCGCGTCCCCAAAACGCTTTGAAAGCCGCCCGGGAGTGGTTGTCGGGAAAGATAAAGCTGCAGGAGGCGAGAAAGGCAATCCTTCAGTGCCACGCGGCCGCCAGAGAAGCCGAAAACAACCACGTCGCCCGAAGCGCGGCGAGAGCTATAGGTCAGAGCGCTTCGACCGTACATTCGGCGAGGCACTGTATCGGACTGGCTCTTTATGGGGCGTTAGCGGTTGCCTGCAATGCGCTCGGAGTAGACGCGCCACGGGAACGGTTGGAGCGGCGTGCCGCCGAAGAATGCGAACGTATGCTTGACGCGCTGCGCGAAGTGTCGATTGAAAACGAGACGAACCCTGCGAAAATCGACTGGAAGCGTTGAATGAAAGCTATAGAGCACCGGCTCGCGCCCGGGGCGGCAGGTAAACGCTCACGGCTGGGCGTATGCGCGTATTCGTTCTTTTTCTCACCGTCGGGATTTTCCTAAATTTTCGTATCCTTCTCCGGTCGCTGGCCGAGGATTCGATTCAGAGTCTCTGTCATGATAAGTATCAGGGCCGCCAGCAGCGCTAGGTATAGCGGATATATAGCTATGCTCGAATTGTTCGCTATGAGACCGAACAGCGGCGGCATAAAAGTGGTGCCACAATAAGCGCTAGCCATCTGAATGCCTATAATCGCCTGCGAATTCTCCCTTCCGAAGTTCGACGGAGTCGCGTGTATTATCGAGGGATAGACAGGCGCGCAACCCAGACCGATCACGATCAAACCCGCCAGGGCGAGTACATCTGTTTTCAGGGGAATACCGACCATGCTCACGCCAACTATCATGACGGTAACGCCATAACGGATCAGCTTTCTGTCTCCGAATCTGTCTGCAACGAATCCATTCAAGAATCGACCGAATGTTATCCCCAGATAGAATAGTGAGGCAAACATTGCTGCGGTCTCCACCCCGACTTTGCGATGCTCGACGAGATAACTGCTCGCCCAGAGTCCCGTCGTCGTCTCGAGCGCACAGTATCCGAAAAAAGCGATCAGGATGAACGGAACGCCCCTGATTCTAACTGCCTGAAAAACGCTCAATGGTTTGGAAACCTTTCCGCTTCCGTCTGTTCCAGCTTTTTTATTCCTCCACAATTTCAGGCTCGAAAAGAGCGCGATCGTCAACACGATCTGAATTACCGAGACCGCTCTGTAGCCTCCCTGCCAGCCAAACTTCGTTCCGAGGAAATAACCCATGATGTACGGGCTGATGGAGGTGCCGACCCCCCAGAAGCAATGGAGCCAGCTCATGTGTCTGGAGGCATAATGCAGGGCTACGTAGTTGTTTAGCGCCGCATCGACGGCTCCCGCGCCGAGACCGTAAGGTATTGCCCACAGGCAAATGGCCACAAAAGAATTGGACGCTGAAAATCCGAACAGCGCCAGTGCGGTCATTCCAACGCTGATAGCCGTGACAAGTCCCGTTCCAAGTTTTCGTGTCAGACGATCGGACATGAGGCTCGAGAAAATCGTCCCGCCGGCGATAATCATGGAGACGATGCCCGCAAACGACAGAGGAACATTGAACGCGGTCCTCATCACAGGCCAGGCGGAGCCCAACAGTGAATCCGGCAAGCCAAGGCTGATAAAAGAGATGTAGATTACGACCAACAACAAAGAAAACATTCGAACCCTCTCAAACCCGGATGGTCATGCCACACGATATTTTGCGGCGTGCGTGAATCTATCCGTCGATACGAAGCGACCGACTCGTCGGGTTTCGCTTCAAGAAACTCTATTCAACTTTACAGTATGGAAATGTTTACCGGAACCTTTTTTTTTAACTCCGAACTATGGTGTCGCTACAACCGACGACGGTTCTCATCGGGAACACTACAAGATAGAGCGAAGCCGGAATTCGGACCGGCCGCACAGGTACTGCCGTCTTCTCTATTTATCACTCTATGGTCGGGTTTTCGCCACCGGCGGGGTTTATGAGTCCGTCGAGGTAGGCGGTCAGCTCTTCGATCTCCTTTCCCAGAGCGGGCGTGTCTATTATTTCCCGGGGCGTCAGGCTCTGGCCGAAGTACTCCCTGTTGGTGTCGGAGTCTTGCCTTATGATCGAGCCGCCGAGTGAAATGCCGGCGAAGAGGCCGTTGCTGACCGAATAGGAATAGATGGCCGCTTCGAGCTTATAATCGGTGTCGGCCGCAAGCGTCTTTCCGGTCGGACCGGCCGATACGGAGGCGCTGCCTCCCAGCGTTATGTTGTTTCCAAGGAAGCCTTCGATCCCCTGCTTGTTCATCACCACCAGCACCAGACCGCTTTTCTGCACCCCGGCCTGAAAGCCGTAGCTTATACCGTATAGCTTGAGGAAGAGCGGGCCGTACCACCTGCCTTGCTCGTCCCTGCGCAGGAGGAAGCCCTCGCCGTACTGGCCTCCAAAGCCGAGCGCCGCCTTCACCATATCCGGGTATATCACTATACCGTTTGATTTGCGCAGCAATTCGACGAAGGAGCCGCTGTCCTCCGTGCCGGACAATTCTACGATCACTTCGAGTCCTTTTTGTATCCTGTCTCTCGGGATGCTTGCCCCGAAAGCCGTGAACGAAGCCAAGATTATCACCACCAGTAAGATTTTTCTCATTTGAAACCTCCCTTTTGGAGCGGGTTCTCACTTGACTCTGAGATATATATTCTGCTGGCTCTGTCCGAAACTGGCCGACAGTATTTTGAACTCCCCTTTTGAAGCTATTTTCGAAAACTGGGCCTTCTCTATTTCGACCTTCTGGTACTGGTAGTAAGGAAGATCCTGTACATACGCTTCCTGTACACCGTTGCTGTCCGTGACCGCGTAGAGGAACCTGAGGGCGTTTATAATAGGCGATTTCAGAACCGCAACCGTGATGTAGCCCCCCTTGATCTCGCGTGGTGAGAAGTCTCTGGAGAAAAGCTCCCGCGACTCTTTGTCGTAAGCCGCTATCGTCAGAAGCGGCTTGCCCGGCAGGTCGAGTTCGACTTTCGAGAAGACTATCTCTTCCTCTTCTATACCCAGCAGCGAGAGTATCTCTCCTTTTGACAGCGAGACGCTCCCGGTGTTTTCCGGAGTTTTTTTGTCGCAGGAAGTCATGGCTAAAATCAAAAGCAAAACGGTAAAAAACAGGAGTATTCTCTTCACGCGGTCACTCCTCCAATCAATGGTTTCGGCAGAACTGCATCATTATATCCGAACGGTCGGTGATCAGGTAATCGCAGACGTCCCTCACCTGCGAGAACAGCTCGGGATCATTGAGAGTCCAGAGCGATATCCTGACGCCCTGTGCGCGGAACTTATCGAGCATTTTCCTTCCATTTTCGAGCCCCATGTAGTTGAAAAGCTCTTTGTTCAAGTTGAGCGCAAAGGGTCTGTACCTTTTCACCGTTTCGTCCAGAAACTCTTCGGCCCCTTCCTTAAGCACTTCTCTGTCTATTATGGGTGCGATCATGGTTTTATCGCCGAAGGCCTTCCTGAAAGCGCCCAGACATTCGTGATGAAAGGATGAGAACATGGTTCTATCGAGGGCGTCGAACTTCCTCACGATGTCAATCACGCCGGGAACGGCTTCGGGGGCTTTAATTTCGACGTCGAAGTATTTGTCGTCCGGCAGGGTCCTGTAAAGCTCCTCAAGCGTTGTGAGGCCATCTTCGCCGACCAGTCCCATGGAGTCAAGCTCCCCGAGAGTCTGCTCTGCCACCACGGTTTCAAGTCCCATGGTACGCTTCAGAGTCGCGTCGTGGCAGAGTATCACCGCCCCGTCCCTGGTGAGCCTTACGTCTGTCTCTATTCCGTGGGCGCCGTGGCCCAACCCTTCTTTGAAGGATTTCAAAGTATTTTCGTATCTTCCCTTTCCCATTCCCCTGTGTGCAAGAACCAGCATGTTTACCTCCATTTGATCAATTGAATGCTATCATTCATACTCTGTCTATTCTCCAGGCCGCTTTCCTCAGTCTGTTCATTATTGCGAGGCCGATCCCCGTTTCGGGGAAAGGTTCCGAGATGATCTGCGTGTAGTTCAGGTTGTCCCGGTCGCGCAGGGCTTTGAAGAGGCCCGACGCGACGGCGTAGAGATCGTTTCTTGAGCCCAGAACGACCTTTTTCACGTGCACGGGGTAGTAATCGGCCAGTTCCTGTGAACAGAGAACGACCGATTTGTCCCTTCTAGCTAGGATTCCGGCTCTCGAAACCACGGCGCCAGGGCTCCCTTCGATCAAAATCAGGGGAATCTCCGGCGAGTAGTGGCGGTATTTCATGCCGGGCGAGAGCGCCTCGCCTTTGTACTCTTCACGAGCCCATACGAAATCGGGGATCTCGAGTTCGGGCAGGAGTTCACCCAGTCGTTCGGCATCCACCGGGCCGGGCCTGAGCAGAGTCGGCTTATCTCTGGAGAGATCTACTATCGTAGATTCAAGGCCGAAGAGCGTGTCTCCGGAGAGTATTATCCCGCCTACGCGGCCGTTCATGTCCTCCAGGACGTGTTCCTCGGAGGTCGGGCTTGGCCTGCCGGATATATTGGCGCTGGGCGCCGCGATCGGTACGCCGGCCGCCTTGATAAGCCTCATCGCCACGGGATGCGAAGGAAACCTCAGACCGACGCTGTCGAGCCCGGCTGTCACCCGTGCCGGGATCGCTTCGCTCTTTTTGAATACGAGTGTCACCGGACCTGGCCACAGCACATTCAGTATGGAAGAGTAACGATTCAGATCCTGCCTGGTGCATTCTGCGGCCATTTTCAGCGAGGAAACATGGACTATGAGTGGGTTGTCCTGCGGCCTTCCCTTGGCCCTGTATATCTTCTCGACCGCTCCGGGATCGAACGCGCTGGCTCCCAGGCCATACACGGTCTCGGTTGGAAAGACTACGAGTTCACCGGCCTTTATGAGACCGGCCGCCTTTTCTATTCCCTCGATCCCCGGGTTCTCCGGGTCGAGCCTGATCATTTCCGTCTGCACATGTAGCCTCCTCTCACGATAAATAATACAACGTTATCTCATTCATGTCTTTTCCAGTTGTGTATGTTATATTTCTCGATGGGAAAGCGAGGTTGGATGATGAGAAGATTCAAAAGTATATCCGGCGAGCTGATCGTCGTCGCCGGCACGCTCCTGGTGGCGATGGCCTTTTTCCTGGTCTTCACGTGGGGAGACAGCACGGTGACCATGACCTACATAATCGTTGCCGATAAGATAGACAATTCGCGCGAAGGGAAGTTTGACTTTACCGTTGTGGCCGAGGGGGGCGAGGTTTTCGCGGTGAGGAACGTGGAGAGCCAGGGAATTTACTCGGCTTCGAAGGTCTTCAAGACTCTCGAAATCGGCAAAAGATACCAGGTGCTGGTCACTGGCAGAAGGCTTCCCTTGCTAGGCCTGAAGAGAAACATCATCCAGGCTTCGCTCGCCCAGTAGGTCATCGAAACTATCCGCCGCCGTTGCCGGTCCTGCGCGAAAGTCAATTTCGATAATTGCGGTACGGACTTCAAATCGGCCCATCTGCCATCGTTTCTTCGGTGAAAGGCCTGGCGATGTCTTTCTTGATTATCATAATCGCATTACCGTCTGTTTTATAAGAATCGCCCGCCCCACCGAAGGGGCAGGCGAGGAGATCTACTTGGCTTTGTAACCGTCCGGTCCGAAGATATGGCCGTCGGCGTATCCGACTTCCTTGAGCCACCAGTCGGGATAACCAACAGACTTTCCAACATCGGGGATGTTGATGTAACCGTCGCGGTACTTGGTTATCAGGTATTCGTTGAATTCCCATACTTCCGCCATTACTCTGTCAGAGACGCCGGCGACGTAATCTGTCAGGAATTCCTTACAGAGTTCGGGGTCCACCTCGTAAAGCTGTGCCGCAGCGGTTTCTACCGCCGGCTGCACTGCGAAGAGCTTGCCTTCTATCTTCTGCTGGAGCGCCTTGATTTCCGGGTACATGTAGCTGAACTTCAACTCGGCCCAATTGCCCATGAAGTTCAACGCCCAGTTGGCGATGTTTTTGTCAAACTTTTCGAGACTTCCCGTATCGTAGGCATCCGGAATGTCGGTGATACCACAGTACATGGGAATGATTATCGATTCGTGCGGCGCCGATGGCCCCCACCATACCACTCCACCGACAGGATCAGGGAGCCAGCCTCTAGACTGAGATACGAACACATAATCGCATCTGAATATAGATATGGCCCTTTCCCAGCTGCCCTTGATCAGTTTGCTCGAGCCAGAATAGCGGTTAGGGTTGCCGAACGGTCCGGCGGCTAGACCCTGTGTCAGGTCGAACTCGGTCCCCTCGTAGAAATCTCTGAAGAGGTCGATCACGTCGGCCACAGAGAGCTTCTTGTCGGGAACAACCGAGAACGGGTAAGCCTTTGTGAAGCTGTCTTCTACCCACGGAGAAAGTTCCAGAGAAGGAGCCACTCTGTCGAAGACTCTCCAGATTCTTCTGAGACTGTAATAGGGGTAGGAGTATTCGCCGGTGCTGACGGTTGCCATCCAGTCGATAGGACCGGAGCTGGGGTCATACCAGCCGGCCGCCGTCGCGACTTCGATCAGGTTTGGCGAGAACATCGTGTCGGGATCGTTGGGGTCGAGTTCCCTGATCCTGAAAATGTTGGATTCGACGAAGACTTCTCCGTCGGGGACTTTCTTTGCCGCCCAGATGGCGCTCTTCTGGTCCGGTGTCGCACAGATCTCGAAGACCCACGCCTCTTCGGTATCTGCGACAGTTAGGGTCTCACCCCAGCCATAGTAGCCGTACTCTACGGCAAGTGCGCCCATAAGCTCGATTGCCTCTCTGGCCGTCGTGCATCTCTCCAGAGCCACTTTCGAGAGCGCGGAAACATCGAAGATGCACTCGCCCGGTTTAGGCTGCGCATAGACTTTGGCCGAACATGTACATTCGCCGATCGCGAGCTGGTGCTCGTTGATGATCCCGTAAGCACCATCGTAGTAAGCGTATGTGTGTTCGACCTGGTCGATGTAACCAAGAGGTTCTGTCGGTGGATAGTTAGGATCGTCGTAGGTCGGGCCCATATCTTTGCCTACATAACGGGGATACCCTTCCAGGAACGGATATATGGCTCTCTTTGCACCCGGTTCATAGTCTGCGGCCGGAACATAGACGTACCTGAAGTCGCAGGCTCCACAGTCGCATGAGTGACTGGTCATAACCGATCCGTCTACGGAAGCGCCCTTCGTAACTATGATAGTCGTGCATGCCCAACCGATTGTTACGATCGCGGCAGCGACTATCAGAACTAACAGGATCTTACGCAATTGAAACCCCTCCTTGAATATGGAATAACCCCGATGCGGGGTTTGAACTCACAAAAAACCGCGTTTTTCCTACGGCTCGGAGGCCGATCGATCGGACAAAAGACTGACCGACCCTCGGAAAACGTTTGAAAACACCGATGGAAAAGAAAGTATCCATCAATTCGACAAGACATATTCAGTTTTATACAAGACAAATCCGGTCGAGATAAAAGAAGATTCGGAATTACTTCCCCGTTCGTAATCCAAAATCGAAAGACGGCCGAATCGCCTGCCTGAAGAACCATCCCGGTGGTTATTATAGCAAGCGACGGTATGGTAAGTGAACTTTTCGTATTATTGGTACATAAGCTTAAATATTAGGGGGTCGGAGAACCTGGATAGAGCGAAAAAAACACCCCCGGTTCTTCGTCCCAGAGCGTGGACAGTTTATCTTAAAGCGTTTGAGCCCGAGAGCCATACAGGAAACGACACTGTGGAATCGGTTTATCGATTCTTAGAATCTTTTCCCCGCCAGTTCGACCATCCCCATTCCCAGGGAGTTCTTCTGGCCCAGTCCGCAGTGGTACAGGAATCCTATCTCTTCTTTCCTTCCCCTGATTTTGACGGGCACCATCGAGCCGAAAACTTCGGTGTCTTCTTTAATCTTCAGCCTCAAGTTGCTTTTTCGGCCGGTTTTCTTCAGGTATTCTCTATCTACCGTTAGTTCTATGTCGCTTTCGATGCCATGGAAGATTTTGATTTTTTCTTTTGCGTTTCTAGTAAGGTATTCGTCGAAAAGATCCGGCTCCTGATAAGCCCTCAGGTAAGTTGGGGTGCTGTACTCCTCGCTACGGGTAGACAATACGATCGGCGAGATACATTTGAAAAGCTCTTCGCCGTCGGAGAACTCCTGGGAAGTCGCAAAGGCTCTCTCGATAAGCAGCGAATGATTCAGAACCCTTATCTCTCTGTTTATCAGCAGGAAGTCCACGAGATTCTGCATGAACTCTCTGACCGGCGAGGAGATGTATAGGGTACCTTCGTTTTTGGTGAATACGATCAATTCGCCGTCCTCCCCGCCCCTGGTGTAGCCTCCGGGCTCGGGAATTATTCTCGAGAAGCAGAAGAACTTGAAACTCTTGTTTCCATCGACGAATCCTTTATCGTGAAGCCACTTAGAATAATCGGGATTTGCCTGCTCGATCATCGAGTAAACCAGTCCCGAAAGCTGATAGAAATGATCGCGTGGAATGGCTTTATTTTTCAAGCCGCTGAAATTCAACTTGACTCTCAAAGTAAACCTCCATGATAATTTAGATAACCACGTCCTCCGAAAGGACGATGTCCCTTTCTTCCATTTCGGCGTTCATAATCGCGGTTTTCACGACGCGCTCGAGTTCTCTGAAATTGCCCGGATAGTCGTGCGACTCGAGCTTTTCGATAGCCCTGAGGCTTATGCGCGCAATCCCAGCGCCCTGTTCGATATTTTTCTTCTGAAGCAGATAACTGAGCATATACCTGAAATCCGACATCCTTTCCTTCAGGGCCGGCACTTTTATTTCGTAAGAAAAGCGCTGGTAGAGATCATTTCTGAAATTGCCGCGCTTTGCTTCCGCTTGAAGGTCCCTGTTGGTCGCCGCTATGAGCAGAAGGGGGATCTTCACCCCCCGCGGATCGGAGTATCCATCTATGATCACTCGCAAATCGTCCAGATAAGTCAGGAGCTTCGCCTGGACACTCGCCCCTATCTCGCCTATCTCGTCGAGGAACACGGCGCTCCCGGCCATTGAAACCATCTTGCCGATCCTGAATTTCGCGCCGGTGAAAGCTCCTTCGAAGGTCCCGAACAATTCGCTCTCCAGGAGGTTCTCCGATGTGTTGACAAGGGAGATTTTGGCGAATCTCTCCGGAGCGCCAAATCCAAGTTCTCTGGCCATGTATTCTGCCAGCAGGGTCTTTCCGCAGCCGGTAGGACCCGTCAGAAGTATCGTGATCGGCTTTCTGAAAGAGGCTTCCATTTCGTTTGAACGCTTTTCTATTTCTTTCAACAGGTGGACGGTCTCTTTTTCCACATTCTGCTTCTCAGATATCTCGAGTTCGTGCAGCTTCTTCAACTTGTCCCCGACACCGCTGTGGAACTTATCGAGGCAGCCGGAATAATTTTTTGTGGCTCTAATCACCTGTCTCGCTTTTACCATGGTTTCGTGGCTTGAAGTATCGGCAAAAAGCGAGAGATAGTCGTCTCTCGCGTCGTCCGTCTTTGAGACCTTCCAGTCTATTCTTTTGAAGAACTCGCTTTCCGGATAGTATGCCGCCAGCTTATTTCGGATAACCCTCTTCATAACTGTCTCAAATCTGGCGATCTCCGCGTACTCCTTCTTCTCCCCGTAGAAACGGTCGACGGGGAAGACGCCGAAGGCTCCACACTTTTGAGCGTTTCTCACAACGTCCGGAGTGAGACCGTCCTTGAAGAATACGCAGATATTTTTCTCGCCTTCCATAGTCTTCGAATTCGCTTTGCAATAGCCGTTTGAAACCAGAAGTATCCTCACGGCTTCTTTCGATCCTTCGCCCTTTTTCTGGACTTCTTCATAACTGTCCTTAACGGATACCTCCACTTTGTCCCTGAGGTCGACTTTGTTCTGGATGAGCGACTCGAGAACGTTCTTCAGGGCTCCCGTATCTTCCTCCGTCAAAGCTTTACCCATGATGACAAGCTCGACTTTTCCGGCCAAAAGAATCACCTCAATCGTTCAAAGAGTTTCATGAACCCGTCGCTTTTCAACAGAAATCCGTAGAAAGATCCAACGGTCTTGAATTCGTCGGGAAAGCCATCGGAAAAGATGCGAGAGTTGATTCCGATGGCCTTTTCTATGATAGATTCGATACCTGCCGATCGAGTGATGTTCCCGTCTGTATTCGAAGCTATCTCTTCTAGCTCTTTTTTCAAATTTTCCCCTTCATTTCGATCGCCCAGGGCCACTCTCAACATGATGAAGGCGAGCGCGGGATAATAATCCTTTTCCGGGCGTCCGGGCAGGGTGAAGCAGTTGAAACGTATGTACTCGCCTTTGTGGCTCTTCAACATGTATTTCAAATGAGTCCTGTTGGCCTCTTGCTTGCGTTTCTTCCCCGCCAGCGTATGGGCGGCGAAACTCCCGTACAGACCCTCTATCGACGGCTCTTCAAACCGGTAGAAACCATTCAGATAGTTTTCCAGGACCGTCGCCACTCTCTTCACGTATTCTCCATAGAGCGTCATTCTCTCTTCTTTGTCTTTTGGATATGACTCGTACGAGAAATTCCAGCGGTATCTTCTGAGACAGTAGAAACGGCTGCCCCTGACTATTTCGATCAAGACCTTCTTTTGAGCTATGTACTGGTCGTCGCCTGGCTCGAAAGTGAAGAGTTCCTCATCCTCGTCGGACGTCATAGAATCGGAAAGGGCCGTCTCTTCGTCGTTCGTCTCCGGCCTTTCAAGAGAATCCTCGTCCACCGGATCGATGGGTTCTTTTTCTTCCGAAGTATCCACCGGATAATCGTTGAGACTCCTTGTAATCCTGGAACGGTCGTCACTTTTGCCTTTTTCTTTTGCTTTTTCCTGTGTTTGAATGGTCTGCTTCGTTTTCATTTTTTCAGTGCTCATTTCTTCACCTCACCCGGTAACAACGCGTATATAGCCTTCGGAGAGCTTTCAGCGATCACCCTGCCTTCGAGAGGTTCTATCCCGCCCCTCCCCCGCTCGAAGGAGAGCGCCGAGAAAAAGCCCCGCTCCAGGCTCGAAAGGTATTCCTTGACTCCAGATTCGTCCCTGAGCGACAGATCTTTCATGCGTCTGAAAAGTATTTCGAAGTATATCGAGCTGACGTCTATACTCTTCAAAAGAGGCGTTCCCTTTTGCCCTTCCTTCGGCTTCACACCCATTATGTCCTCTACGGATCTTTCCGCCAGCCTCTTTATGTATTCCACATAGTCGTCCTCTATTTCGTTCTCTTCCTTTCTCTTGCTCTTTCTGAGGTCAGACGTTGGACGGATCCTTTTGAAGAATTCCGACGACACTCTTTGCATATTGAAGCCGCTCGAGCCGGTCTGGAAATTCTTCATGGAAAGCTGCGTGCCGCGCTCGCCTATCGTATGGCCGGCCAGCACGCCTATATAATCTCCAATCTCATGCTCGCGCATCGTGGATAACTCTAACCCGCAGCATTTGGAGCAAAGGCCGTCAACCGCCCGGCAAGTTACGGGGCTCCTGACGATAAGATCGCTATCCCCGTATTCTTTGACATCATCCCGGGTAACGAGTCTCCAGCCTTCATCTTCCGGCCTTTTCACGTACCTCCCCAGTAAGAAGCGTGAGAAGTCCACTCCGCACCGCGCAAACATTTCGAAATCTGCCCGGTCGATTCTAATACCCTCTTCTGTTTCACAATCGATTTCGCTTATGCGGAGGGGATAAAGAAACTCCACCATCTTACGGGTGAAGTAACCGGCCTGGGCGACGTGAAGCTTTTTGTCCATCAGTCCGGCCCTCGATCGACCGGCGATAGTCAGCATAGGATCGAAGGCCTCCGGCCTGCCCGTGTATTCCTCGAGCGACATACCCTTCGAGAATGCCGGCATCAGCTTAAAGTTCTCTTCCTTTCCCCGGCTGCCAGATTCCTTGATCTCCAATGCATTGCCCGAAAGCGTCGCGAGCTCGGCGAAAGATATGCTCAATGTCGAATTCATCGACGCATCTAGAGTCTTTTTCTGCCATTCCAAGAGTTCGGCGGGCAAGTTTTTCGAGCTCTGAACGATCTCGAGGACATTGTTTTTGACTTCGGGCTTTTTCCGACCCGACCGGACATACTCTCCGTACACCAGGTCCTGATCGATGGAGTATATCAGCTCGCCGTTGCCTACTCTGTACGGAGAGAAGGAAGGGAGCATCCTCTCCAGTTCCTCGCCGGGTTCGCCCTGAACCGGAAAATAAACGGCCATGGTATCCCCATCGAAATCGGCCCCGAAACCTTCACAAAGCATTATCGGCAGGCCGATGGTTCTATGCTCCCAGAACAAAGGCTTTGCGGCAGTGATACTGTGTTTGTGAAGCGAAGGCTGGCGGTTCAGCAAAACCATGAGCCCCTTCTCCCTGGCCAGTCCGGTCGCCCTGGCGGCCGCGGCGACACGTTCTTCAGGGGAGTCGATCTTCATTTCCTTAAGCTCCTCCAGCCACTCCAGCGCCATCTCCAGGGGCAGATAAACGTGGTCGATATCTATATCCGTGACCGGGGTAATAGTTGCCCTGGCCGAGTAGTGAATTCTCCTGCCGAGCATATACCTTCGCAGATAGCCGTTCTTCGTGAGCAGGTATTTCTTCTCGAGCTTCTCGAGCTTCTTGCTCTTCTCGTGCTTATCCTTGTCGGAACCGGGGATCTTTTTATTTTTTGGTCGAATTTCGTGCAGGAACTTCTCCCTGGCGTCGACTTTTTTCTTGTCGCCCGGGCAATTCTCTTCGACATCTATCTCCCCTGCTTTCTGGAAGCTTATGGAACACGGTTCGGCTATCGTTCGGGGGTCTACGCCCCTGTATGTGTTTACCAGCGTCCGGAACGCCCAGAAATAATCTTCTTTGAAACGCGAGGGATCTTCGGTGTTTGTAACCGAAAAGGCGTTTATCGTGTTAATCGCGTTGTGATCGAAGAGTGTCCAGAATTCCATCTCCCCGATCCGCTGACCACCGTCTCTGCGCTTGCCTTTCACCGGCTGGCCTGTGATGGGTGAAACCTCTGCCTGCCTGACAACATGAAGCTTGTCCCGCACGCAATGATCGAGTCTTACAAAGTACTGGTAACCCACGGTAGCTTCGAAGGATTTTCCGTCTGGAAAGTTGAGGAAAGACCGCGGCTTTGACGAGAGTTGATTTTCTTTGAGCCTTTCGGCAATGTCCAGCGGTTTGAAAGGCTCATCCACATACGCGCCTTCCAGCGATTTTTGCGTCTCCAGGAGCTGTCCCAGGTTCATTCTGGTTATGACCCCGAAAGGACTTAAAATAAGGTCTAGAGGTCTTCTCCGTCCATTCAGCTCTACGAAAGGCATTTCACTATCTGGCAGGATCTTCGAGATGGTTCCCTTGTTGCCGTGCCGCCCGGTGATTTTGTCGCCGACCTCCAAGGGTTTATTGATGCGGACTTTCACGGTCACTTCGACCATGCCGGTGTCGGAGAGGTTCTTTTCCTTCCCGCCGCCTTTGGTGAGCTTGTGAAGCCTTACTGGTCTTATCTGATCGATGCTCGCGTTCGACTGGATCACTCCGGGATAGAGAGAGCCATACAATTCAGCGCTGTAAGAATCTTTTATCTTCGACCAGCCTCCCTCTCTCTTCCGAAATACCTCTCTTTTGAAGAGCCAGTCTGTCTTTCTGACTTCGCTTCCCCCAGACCTGAAAGTGTATTCAACCTTTATTCCGGCCTTTTTGCTCTCGATGATGACTTTCGACTTACCCGCTGTTCTGATCTCGCTGTCGGGCGTCAAGGGAACGAAATCCTCGAAAGTCATTGATTTGACCTCGTCTATCGCCATTTTTTCGGCAAAACTTTCGGAGCAGACGATGCCGTCCTCGAAGTTCAGTCCCCTGTATAGAGCATAACCCACGAGGGCGTTGACACCCACGTTCATGTCGATCTCGTCGTATATGGGAGTAGTTATCAGGGGCTTCTCGCTACCGACTACCCTGACCGCCTGCTTGAGGTTCTTCCCGCCCATCGTGACTCTGGCGCCGTCCGAATACATGATGAAAGGCACCATTCTCGTAGAAGGGCTGAAATTGCCTTCCACACCGTCCTCCGACTTGATTATCTCGAGTTTTTCGGCGTCGTAGGAAGCCCCGCTTGCCATAAACAGCGTCATTCCGATCTGCTCCGATTCGGGTGTCTCTAATAGGTCGAGCCTTCCGATATGCGATGAATGGGGAAGCCTCATAGATTCTGGCACGCGATCTCCAGGGACGACCACCTTTCTCAAATCGGATATCTTGAGTAGATCGTTGGAGTCTTGAAGTTCAAAAAGCACCGGGACTTTTATCCATATGAACTTGCCGTTACTGTCTTCACCCTTCCGGTCGCTTATTTCGTTTTCGTCGCTTCCCCCCGCCGGCTCCAGCCGGTGGTACTCCACACCGGTTTTCTGTCTGTTGAATCTACATTCGGCGGCATCTTTTACTTTTTCTATATCCACCGATTCCCCGTTCCTAGAAAGATATCTCAATACACCGGCCATTTTCAAAGCCACAGACAGAAAATATCCCGGGATAGCGAAGTGTTTTTCCAGATCGAGTTCCTTCATCTTTTCGATCCCGGACTTTCTCACAAGAACGAGGGGCGATGAGTACTTGTTTCCATTCATGTAATATATTCCCCCGGAATCCGGTTCGAGACATTTGAAGCAAATCCCGTGTCTCCCCTTGTGTTCGAAGGAAAAGCGGGCCAGAGAGGAATGCTCCGGTTCGACGAGCGGTTCAATCACTTCGAGATTCGGACGATACGTATCAAAGAGAGCGGGGTAACGGTCTTTCAGAAAGCTGCCGATTCCTTTGAAAATTTCCTCCAGCGAGAAAGCAAGAGAATTCATTACACAGACCTCCGACTGATCAACTGAATCTGTTTCCGGTAACATAATTATATCTATTTGAAATGAAATATCCTAGAAGGTATAAAAAATATTCCGTCTATATTTCGACATAAATACTCCGCATCTTATTTTGTGTTCTATGCAGGGAACGCTCCGAAGAGACTCTCCATATCGTGCCGTTTAAGCGGAAAAAACTGTTATCTTATTCGTATAGGGCTGTACAGAAAGACAGGCATGGTGGAGGATCTTCACGGAGTCATGCCGGAGGCGATCTTTCTATAACACGGAGGTGTACGGATTTGTATGGCTGGATAAAGTTTCTGGGATGGTTCAATTTTTCGCTTTTGGTACTGAACTCATCGCTCTTCATAACGCGATGGTTTTACAGAAAATTCAACAAGAAGCTTCAAAACTTCCCCTGGGAAGGCTTCAAGGGCCTCATGAAGTTTCTGGCAAAGGTTCATCCGTTCACCGGAGGCATATTGCTCGTGACGGCCCTTTACCACGGTTATCTTGCCACGGGGGGGTTCGTTATTTACAGTGGTAGTCTGGTCTTTTTTGGCGTTCTCGCACAATTCATAGTCTATCTTCTGGGAAAGTACGCACCGGCGATGAAGAAGAGTTGGAGACCTGTTCACCGTTCGCTCATGCTGGTTACCTGGGCTCTCTTCTTCGTTCATCTGTTCGGTCCTTACTCAATCTGGATTCCGATCTTCTGACCGTTCGATCAAACTCAAGCTCTCGATGAATGGCAGGACGACCTCCAGGAATTCCTGGGGGTTTTCCTCTTGAGGTACGTGGCCGGTGTCGGGAAAGATGTGCAGCACCGCGTTCGGGATTTCCCGTGCGAGTCTTACGGAGTCTTCTACGGGCACTATTCTATCGTCGTCCCCGCTGAGAACGAGGGTCGGTATATCGATATTTCCCAGTTTCGAAACGTCGAACTTCCTTCTGGCGAGAGTCAGCTCCCAGAGAGCCCTGTCCCAGTCGTTTGCTTTCAAGGGTTTCTCGTAACCTTCAAGAATCTCCGGCGTTATTTTGGAGGGATCATGCCAGGCCAGATCGAGTAGCGATCGCGTGTCGTTGAGAAAAAGACGCGAAACAAGCGGTCCTAGATGCCTTCCCTGAGGGGTCGAGGTGAGCAACTTGAAAAAGAGGTTATCGCTGTCGTTCGTGTAAACGGCCGCATCGACCATCACCAGGCCGATCACCCTTTCCGGATGTACGATCGCAATTTCCAGGGCCGTCAGGCCGCCGGCCGAATTGCCTATGAGTACAGCCTTTTCGAACCCAAGGTGATCCATCAACTTCACCGTCAGCTCTACCTGGTTTTCCTGAGTGTAAGGGTTGAAGCCCTTTATCTCCTCTCCGAGCGGTCTGGAAGTCAGGCCGAAGCCTGGCCTGTCGAAGGCCATCACCGTGAACCGGTCGGCCAGAGGCGAAAAGACTTCCCGCCAAGAAAAGGTGCTGGCCCCGAACCCGTGGAGGAGCACAACTGGTGGAAAGCCTTCTCCCGATACTTTGTAGTGAACGTTCACGTTTTCCAGCCGGACAAAGAGGCTGTCTTCCTCTGCCAGAAGCGAGGGATCAACTGTGTCTTTCAAATCGGGAACCGGTATTAGAAAAGGTCCCAGTAAAATTACCGCAAGTACCGCCACACATATTAGAAGTATTTTCAATTTAAATACTCCCTTCGATCACTTCTCTTTAATGGCGCCAAAGGCTTTGCTGACTAAAGTCTCGGGATCGACTCCATCTACCGGCAGCAGGGAATAGCCGAAACTCAAGTCGAAGGAGCAGCCGGGTATATCGCGCTTCCACGATTCAAAAGTTTCTTTCAGTTTTTTCAATATACTTTCCGCGTCTTCCGGTCTCTTCAGTTCTTCGGCTAGCAAAAGAAACTCCCTTCTCGAAAACCTGCAAAGCGTATCGCTTTTCCTTATGTTCCGTGAAAGCTCCTGGGCCAGATCTATGATAAGCAGCTCCGGAATCGAGTCGTTTCTGGAGCCGATTTTGATCTCCATCGCGGCAATCATCGAGAGGTCAGAATGTCTTTTTCCCCTGAATATGGACATGTTGAGGCGATCCCTGAAGAGAATATAGTTGGGAAGACCCGTCTCGCCGTCATAATGGGCGAGCTGCGCTATCGTGTTTTCGGCGATCTTCAGGTCGGTGATATCCTCTATCTGGAGAAAAAAGTAATCCCTTTCTTTAAGAGAGAGCGACTTGAACATGTATCTGAAGGATCTACCACCGCGCTCCTGCTGGTTGCATTCGAAACGGCCGCTCAACGGCTTTTCGCTGGCGACCAGTTCTCTGATCTTATCTTTGATTTTTTCTTCACACTTGTTTGTCAGCTCGATTCCAACATCGTTCGCATACAACAGGTTCGATTTGTCGTCGTATATCATGAATCCACAGTCGAGATTGTTTATTGCGTATTTCATTAGATCCAGTTCCTCACCCGCGTTTGTTTCACTTCCCACTTGATTCCCCCCCTTCTCACTCTTCAGTCCCACTAAGGTTTTTCGCATGTTTTATTCTACAATAAAGGAGCGTCTGAATGATACTTCTCGACATATCCGATCGATTTGAACTGCGGGCGAGATGAATGTAAGATTGTGATGAAAGAGCGGAGGTGTGCCTTGAGATTGACTGTCCATTCCGGAGAAGATGTATTTGAAGGCGATTTTCCTCCCGGAACGACCCTGCTTTCGGCTTTCGGTGGGCTGGGAATCGTCATCGACACGCCCTGCGGTGGCGCGGGAAAGTGCGGCAAGTGCAGAGTCCGGGTTGAAGGGAGCGCTTCGCTTTCCCTACCCGGCCAGGTGGAACGGGAAATCCTGGGCGAAACTCTGAAAGCGGGAATAAGACTGGCCTGTATGACCGGAATCACCGGAGACTGCCAGGTATTTCTCGATCCCGGATCCTTTCAAGCCATCGCCACGATCGACGAAATCTCTTTTGAAGGGTGCGATCCTTTAGTCCGACGGCGAAGCCTCGCGATCCCTTCAGGCGGAGGGAAGAGAGACCTTTTATCGACGCTGGTGGAGAATACCCGGGAGAATCTAGATCTGTCGGATTTTTACACCGGCTCTCTCGACGGGGAGATCTCGATCTACACGAGGCCAGGGAAGCTGGTCGCGATAGACGGCCGGAGAAGCTCCAACCTGGGCGTCGCTCTCGATATAGGCACGACCACTATAGCCACCGCCCTGCTCGATCTGGACAGCGGCGAAGTACTCGCGAAAGAGAACTCGATGAATCCTCAAAGGGCTTTCGGACACGACGTCATCTCGCGCATCACTCACACGGTCGTTGAACGGGAAGGCCTGAAAACTCTTTCGTCGGTGGTCAGGAAGGCCGTTTCGAAACTGATCGAAGTTCTCTGCGAGCGATCGGAAAGGCGGCCCGAAGATATAAACGAGGTGGTGGTTTCCGGGAACACGACGATGACTCACCTTCTGTTCGGATTTCCGGTCAGATCTATCGCCATCGCCCCCTTTTCGCCCTTTTACGGAGGAATCGTGAGGAAAAGAGCCGGGGAGATCGGCCTGGATTTGAGCCCCTTTTCCGAGGTTCTGGCCCTTCCTGCGATTTCGGGCTATGTGGGAGGAGACATCGTGGCCGGGATCCTCTCCACCGGTTTGAGAGAGCGTGAAGACGAGTTACTGATAGACCTCGGCACCAACGGTGAGATAGTCGTATCTTCGGGAGGGAGCTTACTGTGCTGCTCCACGGCCGCCGGACCCGCCTTCGAAGGCGGTAACATCACGTGCGGAGTCGGCAACGTCTCCGGAGCTATCGAGAAAGTCTCTTTCGACAAAAGTCTGACCCTGAAAACGATAGGAGATACTTCACCATCTGGCATATGTGGAAGCGGATTGATTTCCATAGTTTCACTGTTTCTGAAGAACGGTATGATAGAAGCGTCGGGAAGATTCTCGGACCTTCAATCCTGGCCCGGGGAGTTGCGCGACAGATTCGACAAGAAATGCAACGGATTCATACTTTCCGGAGATGTTTACATAACCCTGAAGGATCTGAGGCATTTCCAGCTGGCCAAGGCCGCTTTGAGAACGGGGATTGAAGTCCTTTTGAAGAGCTTCTACAAGGGAGGATTGAAGAAAATAAGGATAGCCGGCGGTTTCGGGAGCAAGATAGATATCGGAGATCTCTTCACCACTGGGATCCTCCCGCCCTGGCTGGACTGCGAGATAGTAGTGGAGGGAAACACCTCGCTGAGGGGGGCTATCGCGACTCTTCTTTACAGATCCAGTCTGGCCGAAATCGATGCGATAATTGGCTGTTCAAAGTATATAGAACTTTCCAGTTTGGATGAGTTCAGAAATATGTACATCGACCGTATGGGATACATTTGAGAAGGTGAGTATATGTATTATTCGAAGAAAGATGCGTACGGAAAGTTTTTTCGCGCAATCGGTGAACTCGTTCCCTATTCGATCGTCAGGAGAAACCTGAAAAACACCTGGATATTCCAGAACAGGGAAAACATCAACCCGGGATTCCGCTGGTCGCCGCGGGACTTTCCCGTTCACTTCTGCAGAAAAATCATGCTGCCGTACCTTCATGAAGACCAGGAGCTGTCGTTGAGGCTCTGGTTTGGTGGCGAGAGTCTGGTGAAAGTTGATGGAAAGGCCTACGGCGAGCTGAACGAATACCACAGGGAAATCGATGTGACGGAGTTTGCCGGAAAGAGAGTACTGGTCGAGGTCGAGACCGTTCCTAAGGGCCTTTTCGGATCGAGCGTGGAGAGTCCCGCCTTTTCAGAGGCCTTTTTGATAATCTATGATACGCAAATCAAGGGCTTCATAACAAAACTTCGCAACGTTCTCGAAGTCTTCATGTATTCGGAAGACGGGGTTTTGTGCGAGAGGTTGTACAACGTTCTTAACAGGGTACTCTCTCTGGTCAAAATTCCCAGAGATTCGGCAAACTACGCGCGCGGGTTGCTCGACGACCCGGCCATGGCGCGTGAGGTGACTTCTGTCTGGAAGGCGGAAGATTTCGAACTGGCCGAAATGCGCTCGCTCCCGGAGTCTTTCAGAAGGAGTTTCCTTGAAGCCGGGAGCTTTCTGGACAGGGAACTGCGGGTCATCAAGGACTCCACTAAGGCTTTTGGAGAGATGACCCTGGCCGGTCATGCCCACATAGATTACGCGTGGCTCTGGCCTCTTAGCGAGACGCGCAGAAAGATAAGGAGAACTTTCGCCAATGCTGTCAGGCTTTCGAAAAAGTACGGCGAATTCGTCTATTCGCAGTCTTCGGCCGCGATGTACGCAGATATAATGGAATCGGACCCGGAACTGTTTAGAGAGATAAAGCGATTGATCCTTGAAGGCCGCTGGGAAGCTATCGGGGGTATGTGGGTCGAGAGCGATACCAACCTTGTTAACGGCGAGTCGCTGGTGAGACAGTTTTTATATGGCCAGCGTTTCTTCGAGAAGCATTTTGGAAAGAGGAGTCGCACGGCCTGGCTTCCAGACGTTTTCGGCTTCACCTGGATACTGCCACAGATAATGAAGAAGGCCGGTATCGATTTCTTCTTTACGACAAAGATCTACTGGAGCGAGAAGAACAAACCGCAAAGAGATCTCTTCAGATGGAGGGGCATAGACGGTTCTGAGGTGATATACCACAGTTTCAACAATCCCGGAAATGGATACAACGGTCTTCTCGGACCGAAAGAGATCCTCACGACCATGAAAAACTACAAAGAGAGAGCCCTGTACGATGAGACCATCTTCTCGTTCGGTTACGGAGACGGCGGGGGAGGGCCTACCGACGAAATGCTCGACAATTACAGGGTTTTGAGAGATATTCCCGGAATGCCGGAGCTCAAGATGAGACCCTTCGAGAAATTTTTCGAAGACCTGCCGGAGGGTCTGGAGCTTCACGTTCACGACGGAGAACTATACCTTGAGCTTCACAGGGGAACCTACACATCGCAGGGAAGAATGAAGATGGCCCACAGGAACGCCGAACGTTCGCTCTATCTGGCCGAAGCGCTTGGCACCATGACCGGTTACGATACCGGAAAGATGGAAAGACTCTGGCGCACGCTCCTTCACAACGAATTCCACGACATACTTCCCGGCTCTTCAATAAGAGAGGTTTACGAAGATGCTCTGGGCGAGCTCTTCGAACTCAAAAACGAGGCGACGAAGATGATCGAAGGTTCTCTGAGCGAGCTCTCCGATGGAGACGCTGCTTATCTATCTCTTTTCAACCCCTCTTCTTCGCCCAGAAGGGTCTTCTTCTCTCTTCCGCGAGAACTCGGGCTGTCTCTAGAGACGGGCGAGAAGATTGTGGCCCAGAAGTTGCAGAACGGAGAAACGCTGTACTATTCCGATGCCGAGATAGCACCTATGGGCTCGATAGTCATGAAGGCTTCCCGGAGCGATGTGATCATGGAAACGGCCAGCGTAGGACAGGAAAACACGCTTGAAAACGACCTTCTGCTCGTGAGGGTAGATGAAGAGGGAATGAGCATCTACGACAAAGAGTTCTCAAGAGAGGTCTTCAACGGTAAGGCCGCCCTGATGATCTACAAGGATATTCCGACTCACTGGGATGGCTGGGATATCGAAAAGGACTACCATCTGACCGGGGAACGATTAGCCCCCTCGCACATAAGCAGGATGGAATCGGGAAGGATCAGACAGAGCCTGAGGGTAGTCTTCGATCTGGGAATGACCAGGGTGATTCAGGATATAACCCTACACGTTCATTCAAGAAGAGTGGATCTCTTCAACACGATCGACTGGCACATGAGAAGAACGATGCTCAGGGCCGATCTGCCTTTGAATGTGCTTGCACGCGTGGCGAGATACGATCTCTCGTGCGGTTACATCGAAAGACCGACGACCGTCAACAACTATTTCCAGGAGGCTGCTTTCGAAGTCCCCGCTCACAGATGGGTCGATCTTTCCGAGTACGGTTACGGAGTGTCGGTTCTCAACAACGGAAAGTACGGTCACGGAGTGAGGGGAAGCACCGTATCGCTAAACCTGTTGCGTTCTCCGATCTTTCCCGATTTCTTCGCCGATGAAGGCAGACATGAATTCGTCTATTCCATATATCCGCACGGCGGGAGCGATCTGCTGGGGACCCTCAGAGAGGCCGAGAACATCAACAGAGACCTGCTGGCAATCGAAGGGAGGTTCAAGATAGAAAGGCCGTTCATTGAAATTGACGCGCCTACCATCGGCGTCATGGCCCTAAAACTGGCGGAAGAGGGAAGCGGGAAGGTCTTGAGAGTGGCCGAGCTTCTGGGCGCCAGAGGGAGGGTTCGCATAAGAACCGCTTTCAAGTTCGCACGTGCCTGGCTCTGCAACTTACTTGAAGAGAGGATCGAACCTCTAGCGACCGATGGGGAAAACGTCGCCTTGGATTATGAACCGTTCGGGATATACACCGTTATGTTCGAGGGGTGAGGGTGAAGATGGACATGTGCCTCTTCAGGTAGTCGAGGATCGCTTCCAGATCACCGAGTTCGACGGTATTTTCACCATCCCTTTCGGGATGGAAGGCGAACCTCGGATCCATGTGTACAATGACTCTATCGCGGCGATTCTTGAGCTTTACGATTCTTTCGACGAGGAGAGTTTCCTCTCTTTCAAAACCGTCGAGAAGATCGTAAAGCTCCTTTCTGAAAGGTCTTGGACAGCTCTGGCGTACGAATTCCCGGAAGCTTTTGATAGTGAATCCGCTGTTCCTAACGAGTTTGGAAGCCCTTATTATCGCACTCTCGAAGAGAGAGTCCCTCACAACGCCATCTTCGGTCTTTTTCAAGAGTTCCATCTGGTCGGCGAGAAGTTCTACTTCCCTCTCCAACACGACTAGCCTGGCCAGATAGCCTTCTCTCCTTTCGGATTTGATTAAAGACAGTATGTCCATATATAGATTATATATCGCACGCGGCCGACCGGAAGTGATGAAGATTCATGTCCAGGTTCCGTTGAAGAGCTACGAGATTCTGCTAGCAGAAAGGGCTGCAAGTACAAAGCCCACCGTACAGACCAGGATCATCCCGTGGTATCCCCAGGCCGATATCAAGCCTCCCATGAGGGCGACGGATACGGCTTGCGAGAGTATCATAAAGATGCTATTGATGCCGAAGGCTACACCTCTTTTGTGTGGTTCTACGAGTTTGGCCAGCGTCGCAGAACTCAGCGAGTAATAAAAGCCGAGGCCGAGCGAGGAGAGAAGGAAGACGCTTACACCGGCATAACCTGCACCCGTTCCGCTCAGCAATCTCCCGTAAAGGGCAGAGTACAGGCAACCTATCGAAGCGATTACCGATAGAGAAACTACAAGTAAACGCTTCTCTCCAAAAGCCTTTGCCGCGGTGGCCGTGAAAAAGGAAGTGATTCCCGAAAGGAGCGTCGAACCACCGAACCAGGTAGCGGCCGTCGAAAGAGACATAGAAGTCTCCGAAGAGAGGAAGGACGTTAAAAAAGGGAAGAGACCGCCGATGGAGAACCAGGCGAAGAACTGCATCGAAAAGAAGAAGAGCAAAGGTTTTGAGAGGATTTCGACGACAGCTCTCAAAGTCATCTTCTCGATAGAATCTGGCCGTTCGAGATGTTCATGGCGCGGCGCAGAAAGCAGAGGAAAGATGAAGGGCAGCAACACACCGGCGGAGAGGGCGAGCAGGGTGATGTCGGTGCCTACTTCGTACAGCCGGTTTATCACTAGCGAGGCCGCGAAACCCGAAACGTTCACCGCTCCCATCACCGCCCCAAAGCCCCGGTTGGCCCCGGAAGCTCCGGCCCGGTCGGCCACCAGCGATGAATAAGGACCAAGAAAGCTGTACGCGCAAAAGGCCAGTATAACTCCCCCACAGGCCGAAGCGACGGAGTTGTTCAATATCGGCAGAAGAGTGCCGGAAAAGGAGAGGACTACCAGTCCTCCTATGAAGGGGAGCCTCTTTCCGATGCGGTCGCTCCAGAGACCTATAAGAGGGCCAGCGGCGGCAGCGAGCAACATGCCCGCAGAGACTATGAAGCCGGAAATGGCCGGCGTGAAGCTCTCTTTGAGCAAGGGGATGAGGAGCATGTTAACTATGCTGAAGACGAATCCTATCGTCACGCTTCCCAGCATCACACCGTACATCTTATACTCCCTTTCTTCTCTCTTCAAGCATCTCCGCGACTCCTGAGAGATCCAGTCCGTTGACTTCGAGCACCTCTTCTACTACTTCCTCCGGTATATTGTGGTCTCCCGAGTGAAGCGCCGTCAGAAGACCGGCGAGAGCCGCGATCGTATCTGTGTCGCCGCCAACTGAAGCGCCCATTCTTATTGAAAGCCATACATCTCCCTTCGCAACGTAAAATATCGCCAGGGCGGCCGGCACCACCTCGTTGGCAGGCAGTCCAGTTCCGTTCAGGTAATATATCGTGTCGAGGATAACGTCGATCTCTCTCTTGCCGGCGAGCAGTTCGACCAAGTATTTGATCTTCCAGGCCGATGAAGCGCCCACATAATCGGGGGTGTCGAAGTTGTCTATGCGAGAAGCGCCTTCCAGAGAGGCTTTCAGAACCTCCTCTATCCCCGCTCCCCTGGCCGCCGCATCGACGGCAAACCCCATCGCTAGCGAAGCCTCGATCGCGAGATTGGTGTTGTGCGTCGGAAGAGAACAGTTGAATATGTCTCCGGCCAGTTTTTCCGGCGAATCGCCTCTGCTGCAAAGAGCCGCGGCGGGCGCCCTCATCGCTGCCCCGCAGGTAGTTCCGCCTCTTCCGGCCTTAAGCGGGTCTTCGCCGCTTTCTATCGCTTTCAAGGCCTTCAAAGAGCTTGGACCTATGTAGCCCCTCGAGTCGGCCGCGGTCTCTCTGACCCAGCGTATAAGGGCGTCGGCCGTACTTTCAACCGTTATCTCTCCATTTTTGCAGTAGGCATCGATGAGATAGAGGTTCTGCTCGGTGTCGTCGGTTATTGATCCCTTTCTGAGATTTGAATGGATGGGAGAAACGGCCGGATCGAGAAGCTCCGAAACTAGTCCGAACCTGCGTACAGTATCTCTCGTCATGAACTCCGTGGGCATGCCCATGGCATCGCCGACGGCCAGGGCCTGGAGGGCTTTAAGATATTTGTTCAATCGGTTATCGCTCCTTTCTAATCGAGGGACGGTCTTACGCTTTTAACAATTCCTTCCAGGCATCTAATAGAGACCGTTTCGCTGGTTTTGTAGCACACGTTGCCATCGGCGATCAAATAAGAAGACAGGCCGTCGATTTCGATCAAGTCGTTTGCGTCGAAAAGCATCTGTTGAATGCAGACGGGTTTATCGGGATCTTCCAGTTGCGAATCGATCACGACGGTATCCAGAATCGAGATGGCCGCTCCGGACGGAAAGTAAGGTGCCCAGCACAAAGCGCCCGTTACGGCCTTCCCCGCGTAGAAGTCCTTTTTGAACAGGGGAGATATAACTATCTGCGCTACCTTGAAGGGTGGAGGAGGAAGGGGCCGGCCGTTCTTATAAATCCCGAAATTCTCTGTGGCTATATTTTCCGAGGGTCTGACCTCAATTTTCGAGAGGTCTCTGATGAAATCGACCGCGCTAAGGTTGACCATTTTCCCATCGATGGTTCCGAGAAACGTGTCTCCCACGACGATATCGTTGAAAGCGTAGCGGTTTTTTTCCCGGCCACTTTTCGCAACCAGCGCCGTAATGCTTTCTATGTGCAGTTTTTCGGGGTTGAGCTTCCTCAGACGATCGATATCGTACCCGATCAGGGGACCCACGTTCGCGGTGCCTCCGGCTATACCCATGAGTGGGGTCCGCAATCCATTTTCGATGAGAAAGGAAGCGATGTGGGCGAGAAAACCGTCCCCGCCCACACCGATAATTAGATCCGTGTTCCTTTCAATGAAACCCGCGAGATACTCCTCGAGAGTCTCGATGAAAGATACCCTTGAAGTTCGCACTACCCGGACATCGGCCTTCTTCAGCAGGATTTCACCGAAGTCGCCCTCGCCGGTGAATAAAATGTGGCTTTCGAACCTGTCTAGAATTTCACCGGCTATCGTGGCGAACCTATCGCTCTTTCCGGCGCCGGGATTGAACAGTACCGAGACTCTCAACGATCTGCCTCCTTCAGAGAAAGATATCCAAAGATTTTCTGGCCAGCCTCAACTTCGCTTCCACGTCTTCCAGATAATGGCGGTAGGCCGGTTCAAGGACGTAGATGCCGCCGTAGCCAATCTCCTTCAAAACCGAGAGTATGGCCTTCCAGTCGCCCTCGCCCTGCCCGGCTGGAATGTGCTTTTGATCACCGACGTGGTCGCTCAAATGGAGATGGATGGGTCTTACCTGCCCTATGAAATACGCCGGATCGATTCCCGCCTCCCAGGATTCGGTTGTGTCGACCATCGGGAAGGCGTTGACGTGATTTAGCCTTTCCAATGATTCAAGAAGTCCTTGCGGCGTGTCACCGAGCGTGCTGGGGTTGTTTTCGACTGCCAGCTTTACCCCGGCAGACTCGAGCTCATCGGCCAGAGTTCTCAGAACTTCGATGACAGGTTCTTCGAAAATCCGCGCCTTGACAGCATCCATCTTCGGTAAAGCGTGGACCACAACTACTTCGCTTTTCATGATCTCCGCCGATCTGGTCATCTCTTCGGCCATGATCCGGGCCTCTTTCATCATACCCGGATACGGGTTGTAGAGAATCGAGAAAAAGGCGAGCGGAAAATGTATCGAGCTGACCCATATCCCCGTCTTGACAGTCTCCTTTGCAAACTCCGGTTTCGTCTCTTCCATACATTGAGGCATCAGTTCAGCTTCGCTGTAACCTGTCTTCCCGAGTAGAGAGAGAGACTCAAGGCTCGGCCTGGGATAAAGTGCGGCAGTCGAAAACGAAACTCTCATTCCAGGTTTGCCTCGATCTCCGCTTTGAGATTCCGGGTCAATTCTCTCATGGCGTCGGCCGGGCTGGAAACGCCCCGCTCGATTTTCTCTAGCGCTTCGGCTATCATGGTGTCCATCGTTCCCATCTCGTTGAAATGCCAGTACGAAAAGGCGAATGTGAGCTGTTCGAAGGCCACCCGCCACATCGGCGCGCTTTCCATGAATTGCTGAGTTTCCGGTAACTCGAGCGCCGATTTTCTAGTTGGAAGATAACCGGTTTCCATGGCGAATTTGGCTACGTTCTCGGGTGTGGTCAACCATTTGATAAGCCTGTAGGTCGCTTCGTCTTCTTTCTTGTTCTTCGGGAAGAGAACGGCTACCGCACCACCGATGGGGACTGCTCTCACAACGCCTGCAGGAAGGAAAGTTGCTCCGAATTCGAAACTCGTAGTGCCCAGCCATCTGCCTATTCTGTTGGAACTGCCCAGATAGAAACCGAGTGTGCCTCCCAGGAACATCTTCTCTGCCAGAGAGTGCTGACCGACGGGCATAGCCTTCTCATCGATCAACCTCTTCCAGAACTGGGCCGTCTCTATTCCCCGCGCGTTGTCGAAGAGCGGAGTCATTGTGGCCACGTCTATGATGTTGTTTTCGTTCTGAAGCAGGAAGGCTTTGAATATCCAGGGAGCGTCGGCCATATCGACTCCCCATATGTCCGGCACGCCGTCTCCGTTGGTGTCTTTGGTTATTGCCTTCGCGGCCGTCAGGAGTTCTTCCCAGTTCTGTGGAGGGTTCTCCGGGTCAAGTCCCGAAGCCCTCATGAGGTCCTTGTTGTAATAGAAGATCGGAGTGCTTATGTTGAAAGGAATCGCACAGATCTTGCCCTGGTACTTGGAGTAGTCCCACATGGCGGGGTAGAAATCGTCCATATCGAATTCCGGGTCGGCCAGCATGTAGTCGAGCAGGACGTAATTATCCTGCGCGCCGGTGAAGATCGGTCCGGCCGGGATGATGCCGCCGTTGGGTAAGGTGTTGGCTGCGAGAGCGGCCGTTATCTTTTGCGCTGTGTCGGCGTAGCTTCCCGAGTAGACCGTCTTGACTATTATATCGCTCTGGCTCGCATTGAAGGCATCGATGATGGATTTGATAGATTCTCCCGATACGCCGCTCAGGGCGTACCAGAAAGTGATCTCGGTAACGGCGAGCGATATAGCCGCTATCGAGATAACGATTAAGAGCAGTAATTTTTTCACTATGAACACCCCCTTCAGGATTTGAGTCCTGTCATTGTGATCGATTTTATGAATTGCTTTTCAGAGAACATATAAACAAGTAGAACGGGAACTATGGCCATGACGGATGCGGCCATCATGAGTTGATACTCGCTGCTCCCCTCGGTCATCAAGTATCTCAACCCGATAGGGAGAGTGCGCATCTCGGTCGTGTTGATAACTATCAGTGGCCAGAGGTATTCTGTCCAGTGACCGAGGAATGTAAAAAGAGCGATAGTGGATATCGCCGGCTTCGTGTTTGGCAGAATAACGTGATAAAGGATCCCGAAATAACCGCACCCGTCTATCCTGGCCGCATCCTGCAGATCGACTGGAACGGTTATGAAAAATTGCACCAGAAAGATTATCGAAAAACCGTTGAAGAGGAATGGTACGATCAAACCCTGGTACGTGTCTATCCATTTGAGGCTGCTGATTATCAGAAAAGTCGGTATCATCGTTACAACGAAGGGCATCAGCATGGTAACGACCACGAACATGAAGATGAGGTTCTTGAAGGGGAACCTCAGCCTCGCCAGCGAGTAGGCGGCCAGTATGGAAACGAAAATCTGTCCGATGGTGGAAAGCGATGTCACCAGAACGCTGTTTAAATAGTACCGGCCGAAGGGGACCATCTCGAAAACTTTCGCGAAATTGTGCAGGCTCCAGGAACTGGGGAACCACTTTGGAGGATACGAATAGACATCGGCCTTTGTCTTGAAGGCCGACAGGACCATCCAGAAGAGCGGGAAAAGCATCGCAAAAAGCCCTGCCAGCAGCAGTATGAAAGCCACTCTGTTTCTTAAGCGTTCGCCTTTTAGGCCTTTTTTTGTCATTCGTAGATCACCTTCTTGCTACTGGCCTTTCTCTGAACCCATGTGAGCGAAAGGATCATCAGGAACAGTATCACAGCAGCCGCCGAGGCTCTGCCTATTCTGTAATTCTGGAAGGCCTGTTGATAAATGTAGAAGACCATCACGCCGGTGCTGTAAAGGGGTCCACCGGTCGGCGTCATCACTGAAACCGGCGTAAATATCTTGAAGGAGTTTATAATTCCCATGAGTATGACGAAATAAATCACCGGGGAAAGAAGGGGCAGGGTGATTTTAAAAAATATCTTCCTCTCGCTGGCACCATCTATTTTGGCGGCCTCGGCGTAAGTTTCGGGGATCGCCTGAAGACCGGCCAGGAATATCACAATATCGTAGCCGAGCCCCTTCCACAGGGCGAAGAAGATGACCGAGGGCATCGCCCACTCGGGATCGTACAGCCACCGGATAGGTTTGACTCCAAAGAGCCCCAGTATCTGGTTAAGCGGTCCGAGAGATGGATCGTAAATCCATATCCATATGAGAGAGGCCGCCACCATGGGGAGAACCACCGGAGCGAAATACGAGGCTCTCAGAAACCTGCGGGCGAAGACCTTCCTGTCCAGAAGCGTAGCGATGAAAAGCGATACGACCAGATCGAGGGGAATCTTTACCGCCGCAAAATAAAGGGTGTTCAGCATGGATTTCAGGAATTTCTCGTCCTTGAATATGTACTGGTAATTGGAGAACCCGATGAACTTCTTGGTCGCTCTGAGCAGGTCCCAGTTGGTGAAGCTGAGATATACGACATTGATCAGAGGTATAACGACGAAGACGGTGGCGAGAAAAAGTGCCGGGGCCAGACAGATGAATGCCACCGCTACCTCCCTGGGGTTGTACCTTTGGCGGATTCTCTTTGGCATGTCTCTCACATCCCGAATATGATTTTCATCGCTCTACCCCTGTTCAATAATTCGAAAGCCTCTCGTGCATTCCTCATGTCAAACCTGTGGGTTATAAGCTTGCCGAAAAGGTCGCGGTTTGTTGAAAGACTGCCGACCGCCTTCTCGAAGTGTTTGAACCCAAAACCGAAACTGCCGGTTATGCTCACTTCTCTGTAATGGACGGCGTACGGATCGACGCTTATCGTTGCGTCCTTCGGATATCCGCTGAAAAGCAATAGAGACCCCCCGTCGGCCAATAGAGGGGTGTATTCCCCGACCAGCTCGGGAACGTTGACGGCCAGAACTATGGAGTCGAAAGTACCGTCTGGCCGTTCTGAACTCCCCTCTATTCCGGCGCGACGGATATACTCCAGTCTCCATTCGGATTTCTCTACAATACGGGTCTCGCAACCCTCCGATAGACCCACAAGGGCCAGGAGCATACCCATAGGACCGCCGCCGACTATGAGGAGTTTTTCCGGTTTTCTGCCGAGTTTTTCAAAACCGTTATAGACGCAAGCCAGCGGTTCGGCCAGAGAATAAAGAGGATCGTCCTCGACTTTGAAAAGGCCTCTCAGGGCGTGTTCTTCGCTCATCGATATGTACTCGCTGAAGCAACCGGTCTCCACGAAGGTCTTGAACTTGCACAGCTCCGGAACACCTCTTTTGCATGAATCGCACTTGCCGCACTCCAGATATGGTGCGACCGCGACGGTGTCACCGACTTTCAGACTGCCGTGGTAGTTGTCTGTCGCTTCTATCCTTCCGTAGCATTCATGGCCCAGTATAGTCGGGGGTTTGAACATGGGGTGACCCTTGAGATAAGTCTTGAGATCGGTACCGCATATTCCCGCCCCGAGAACTCTTATGACAACATCTCCAGCGGGTTTTTCGACTTCCCTTAATTCGAGTTTTCCGGGTCCAAGATAAAAAAGCGCCTTCATCGATCATCCTCCAGAGTTTTCAGAATACAGCCGGCCGTTTTCTCATCGGTGATGAGAATGTTGAAATAACGCGCGCGCGCCGCGGCAATTATCCCTTCTACCTTTTCGATTCCTCCAGAAAGGCAGACCACGTTTTCCACTTCTCTTAGTTTGCCGATCGGTATCCCGGCGAGATTGTCCTCCATTCCGGATACGCAGATCTCGCCGTCGCTTTTGAAAAACTGTCCCAGAATATCTCCGACTGCACCCTGTTCGCGGAGTCTCGCCACTATTGAAGGTTCGATCTCCGCACTGAGAGTTCCCTTCGGACCGCCGAGGCCTATGATCGCCAGATCGAGTTTCGACCAGTAATCGCCAACGGAATCGGAAGGGCACGAGAGTATGGCCGAACGGTAAAGCTCTCCGGCGTTAGCGAAGGCCGGTATATTCAGGAAGACTCTTCCGGCGCCGAACTTCTCGGCCAGCCTGTCCACCATGCTGTTGACCTGGTAGAAGGGAACGGTCTGCCCTATGGCGCCGGTCAGCGGGACAAAGACGATATCGCTTTCCCTTGAAAAGTGGTCCATGGCTATTATTGTTCTGTATAGTGTCCTGCCCCACCCTACCCCGACGGTCTTGGAACGCGATATTATCTGGGGCAAATACGAGCGGGCCTTCGCGGCGATAGAATCGAAGATCTTCTCCTCGTCGTCGTTTTTGGACCTCTCCAGAGGTGTCACAACGGCGTCCTTGAGCCCTAGAAGCGACTTGATCCTCTTCGAAATCTCCTCGCTCTCTTCCGCGTAAGGGTCGTTTATATTTATCTCAACCATACCGGTTTCTCTGGCGCGTTTCAGGTACCTAGATATCTGAGGCCTGGACAAACCGATCCTCCTGGCTATCTGTGCCTGGCTGAGATCATCTTTGTAGTACATACTGGCTATCCTGTACATCAGGAGATCGTCTATCGATTTCGGGATCGTTTTCACCCCCTGATAATTCCGTCGAGCTCGTCTATCAACTTCGCGGGGTCTTCGCTCTGGAAGATGTTCCTTCCAAACGCGAAGCCCTTGACGCCGCAACTGACAGCGCTTCTGGCCATCGCGAGAACATCCAGGTTCCTGGGTCCTCCGGCCAGTATAACCGGCACCGGGCAGCCCTGAACAACTGCCTCGAAGCCTTCTGTATAGAAGACCTTCAGGACGTCTGCGCCGAGTTCGGCCGCTATTCTCGCCCCGGTCTTGACGAGATCGGGATCACTGGTCTTACTGAAATCCTCGGCCAGTACCTCCACGACCACGGGGATCGATAGCGAGTGGTATTCGTCTATCGCGCGGGCTACGTTCTCCATCGAATCGTAGTCTCGATCTCCGAGAACGAGCATCAATATCGCCGCGTCGGCGCCGAGATCGAGAAGAGATTCGGCGGAAACGACCGCGGGATGAAAAGTTTTGTAGTCGGAGAATCTGCTGCCTCCGATCGACGATCTCACGATCAACTTCTTGCCCGATACGGTGCTGGCATCCAGAAGTCTTGTTATGCCAGGATTTAAGATGAAGCCGTCGGCTTTTGACATAGAAAGCCTCTCGATGAGTTCGAGAGGTTTATCTATCCCTTCGACGGGTCCGAAAAACTGCGGATGATCCAGCGCTACTACAAAGAGACACCCTTTGTTTGAAAAGAGATTTGCTACATTTCTCTCGAGTCCGGTCAAGTCGATCACGCCCTTATGAAAGTATACGCACTTTTGTGCATAAAAAATGTTCGTTATTATTATATCAAAAACGGTATGGGCAAATCAATCAAATCAAAGGGCCTGCTCATCGATTCACTCATAAAAATGCGGGCCCATGGCGAGGCCCGCTTGACTTGAATTACCAGTCTTTATAAACCTTCGGATCCTGTATGAACCCGGCTATGGTTCTTTCGGTGAGTGTTAAAGAAGTGGTCTGGGGAGCCCCTCCTTTTATGGATGTGAAGCACTTGTAGAGAAGGGCTGCGATGTCGGTAGTGGAGTATGTCGAGGCGTAGGTCTGAACCTCTGGCCAGTGCGCATCACTGGTGAAGTAAGCCATTTTCTGCAGAAAGTCTCCCGTCCACTCCACATAAACGTCATCAGGGTTGAAGTCGGCGAGTGTGCCGCCAACGTGATCCCAGTCGGGGTACGCGCTCTTAGCCGAACTCGTCGTTGTGATCACTATCTCGATATTGGCCGGCATCACACCACCTGATTTAAGTCCGTCGAGCCAGCTCCCGGCGTGGCAGGATTCGATGATTATGCAGAAAGTCACGTTGGCATGTTCCTGTATATAGCTTCTGAGTTGAGAGGCGTAGAAAGTGGTTCCGCCGAGGTTCATCAGGTTGATGTTGCCGTGGGCTACGAAATAGAGAGTCATGTGGTTTATCTTTTCGTTCGTCAGGAGATCGTTCATTGCGTTTTGAACGGCCGTCCAGTTGGGTGCCGGTCCGCCGACTGTGTATTTCACGTCGCGCACTTTATCGGCTCCCATAAGAGTCTTGAAGGAAGTTGACACGAGATCTCTGGCATCCCTGGCTTCGGCGTAAAGGCTCTGGGATGGAGTAAGACCGCTGGTAATTACGGCTCCCTTACGGGTTATTCTGGCTATTATGATATCTATCCAGTCTGCAATTGGAAGATAAACGATTTTACTCTTATCCCAGATAGTGCCTGCTATATACTCTGAACGCGTGATTAAGGGAGTGGGCACTTCGTCGTTCACTTTGGGCACGCCTTCGATCTTCTGATCGAAAATTTTCTGCCCGTTTTTGCTGAATACCACCAATCTCCCAGGATGATCATAGAAAGCTCCCGGAGCCTCGTCAAGATAGAATAGCCATCCAGCCTGGTCCAGACCTTGTAGTTGGTACTGAAATTCCTGTCCGCCGTCGGCCTTTTCTGAAGTGACGACATCTCCGACACCGACCTCGGCCAGGCAGACTCCGACAAAGGGATCTTCCGGCTCTCCCTCGTTTTTTATCAGGTCAATGAACTTCTTTGTGGCGGCCGCGAAGGGATCTTTGGGAAAGCAGGCAGACAGTGCAAAAAAGACCGTTGCAAGAAGTATCGTTACAAGAATTGCCCGTTTCAGCCGCATAGTATCACCTTCCCCGAATGCGGAGCAGTGTATTGCCTACACGGATTCTATGTAAATATGTCATCTTGACAGACAATTATACAATCATGAAGGTCTCGAAAGACACATAGTCATACACAGTGTGATCTTAAGGGGAAAGCTGTCGAGAGCCGACTCTAGACGGATGATTTGAGATAGAGAGATTGAGGACATAGAACAGGTTATGAGCGATGATGAAAAAAGAGGGCGAAAACGCCCTCTTTTTTTTCGATCTATTGGATGTTATCAGTAATACTCTATTTCCCTGGTTTCTTCGCTTTCAACGGTTGCCAGTTCCTTCCAGTTCTCCTTCTCGAGGTCCTGAATACTGTAGAGGAAATAGACCGTCATGTGAGTGTAGTTGCCCGCCGCATCGTATTCGTACTCGTAAACCGTGACTTCCTTATCGTCGCTGAAGAAACTGTCGCTTATCTTCTTGGATACGTCTCCCTTTTCGTTGTACTCGAACTGAGACGCGATAGGTTCCGGTTCGGTGCCCGGTTCGGCGAACATGTACATGTACTCGAGTTCTCTTATCTTGAGATTGTTGCTGTCGTATTCAAAAACCGTTTTCGACAGGACCATTCCCATCATGCTCATGGACTCTTCTATCAGGTTACCCCTTTCGTCGTAGGCCATGTTTACGGCGATCTGCATTTCCTGCCCTTCACTCATCCCCGTTATGATCTGGGCGACGAGTCTGCCGTTTTCGTCGTACTCCATGGTGATGGTTGACTTGTCTTCACCTTCATCGACAACGATAGAGACGATTTTGCCGTCTTCGATAGTCAATTCCCCTATCATTTGTTCCACGCCGTTTTCTCTTCCAGAGATCGCGGAAAGCTTACCGAGAGCGTCGTAGCCATAAAGGATGGCATTTATCTCTTTTCCGTCCTTATCGTAAGAGATCTGAGATACTATCTTTCCCGCTCTATCGAAAGATATGACCTCGTACGCGGGCATCACTAAATCTTCTCCGAGATCTACATCGCTTTGCGGGTAAATTGTCTTCATCGATTTCACCGGGCCTTTGAGGGCAAAATCGGCCGTGCTCAGGGGTATCATGAACTCCGACTGCGCGAACAAAACCATGGCAAACAGGATAATTGTACTTATTGTGAGAAGCTTCTTCACTTCTGCACCTCCACTGAATGAGTTATTATTATCATACATGAATGTGAGCCGAGATGTTATCCATAATCACTGTCTCGCGGGAGAAAGATGCGGTATTATATCGACGAAGCGACACCTCTTGAACTGAACGAAATAAGAACTAGAATGTACAGGGCTATACCGGAATCCAGCAACGGTAGATACTCGCTCGGGGAGTTGAAACCGGTCGATGAAGTATACAGAGACTTTCTCAGTGCCGGAGACAGCGTGGCCGTAATGAGATACCGGGGAACGATCGTAGGATACATTCATTTCGGCCGCAGAAGGGAAGAGACTTATTCGTCGGAAGAAACCGGACATATCTTCGACATCTTCGTGGAGAAGACTCATAGAAAAAGAGGAATCGCCACACGGCTCCTCGATCACGCCCTTTACCGGATGTACTCGCAGGGATACAGGAAAGTATCGGGCAACACTTTTCGGGGCGGGCCGGGCTGGGAAATTCTTCTGAAGAGAGGTTTCCGTCCAGTCTCTGTTTGCCTTTCGATTGAAAGCCAGTCCAATGCCCGGCGCGGGGTGTGCGACGTGTCCCTCGGTGTTCCGGCCGACCTTTCGATGTTCTCGGAAGACTTATTGGTTTTTGGCGCCGAACTGATGCAAGATCTTTCGGTCAATCTCAGCGGGCTTTTTTACAGACTCAACGCAATAATCGAAAAAGGGGCGACCCTGCTCATCGCTCATCGTAGCGACAGTCCGGCGGGCTTCATGGTTTACTCTGTCTTTGACGACCTGATGACCTACGACTTTCTCGGATATCTGGATTTCGTATTTGTAGTTAACCCCTTCAGGAGGCTGGGTGTGGCCGGGGATCTCCTCTGCGAGTCTCTGCGCAGACTGAAAGGGATTCAGGCCAGGGAGATGTTTTTCGAATGCGACTGCGACTCATATTGTCATAAATGGGCCCTCTCGATGGGCATGAAAGAGTTTTCCGTACTGCTCGAGAAAGATCTGGACGTCCTTCGATGAATGGCGCTTCCATTGACTGCGCAAGGGCGACGGACAGTTTTTATCGAAAAGCGCAGTCGCGTTTCAATAACGATCGATATAGTGATAGACTGTGAAAGAGATAAATATGCTACCAGGGAGGTCGAAGAAATGGAGCTACTCGAGAGGATCAAAAACGCTATAATCGAAACGATGCCGGCGATGGCCAAGCAGGCGACACAGGAGGCTCTGGAAAAAGGCATCAGTGCTAAGGAGATACTGAATTCCGCATTGATTCCGGGCATGGACGAGGTAGGGAGACTCTTCAGAGAAGGTGAATACTTCGTACCCGAAGTTCTCGTCGCGGCCAAAGCCATGAACGCCTCTATGGACCTTATAGAACCGATTCTGGTCGGTAGCGGGGTCAAAAAGGCGGGCAAGGTTGTGGCCGGGACCGTCGAGGGAGATTTGCATGATATCGGTAAAAACCTGGTTTGTATGATGCTCAAAGGGGCGGGATTCGAGATAGTCGATCTGGGGGTCGACGTGAAACCGGAGAGTTTCGTTGAGGCCACAAAACGGGAAAAACCCGATATACTGGTTATGTCGGCCCTGCTCACCACGACTATGCTCAACATGCCGAAGGTCATAGACGCCCTCAAAGAGGCAGGCGTGAGAGAAAAGGTCAAGGTGCTCGTGGGAGGCGCCCCCGTGAGCCGCGATTATGCCGAAGAAATAGGGGCCGACGGATATTCGGAAGACAGTTCTTCGGCCGTGGAACTGGCCAGAAAGCTGGTTAACGTTTGAGGTATTTGCGGGGAGATCGAGGCGTTCCTTCAAACATGGGCAGTTGATTTAAGTTCTAATAGATACTATATTTGTTACGTGTGATTCATTTACGAACGTAAAATCCAGCCGGACCTTAAAGACGCTCCATGATGGAGGGAAAAATGTACATACGTATCCTTTCTATCTGGCCGGAAATATCGCCAGTATTATGTTGGGTTGCCCGGAGCGGCCGATAACATGGAGAAGGATTATTCAAGCCTCTACAACGCGCTCGTGGATCACCCCGATCTGCTGATCTGCCGTTGGCTGCCGGATACTTCGCTCACGTTCGTCAACGATACTTACGCCCGCTTCTACGGCTATGAAAAAAGCGAAATGATAGGCAAGAAGTGGCTTGAGATAACTAAAATCAATATCCAAGAAGATTTGAGATTCTCGATAAACCGGGCCGAGATGTTGGGGGACAGCATAGTCCGCGAAGATCCGGTGATCGATCCGCAGGGAAAGGAACGCTGGGTCCGATGGTACAACAGGCCAATCACAGACGATTCCGGCGTAGTAGTAGAATTTCAGTCTATCGGCATAGATATCACCGATCAGAGGCGGACCACACAGAAACTGTTAGAATCCGAGCACGTAATGTCGCTCATTCTTGACAACATAGATGAACTGGTTGCCTATCACAGTCCCGACATGAGCCTCGTGTGGGTGAACGGGGCTTACGCCAGATCCCGCAATAAATCACAGAGAGAACTCACGGGAAAGCTCTGCCATGAGATATGGTATGGGTCGAAACAGCCCTGTGAAAACTGCCCGGTGGTTCGGGCCGTGAAGGAGAGAAAGAATGTAACGGGCGAGATCATCAGCGGTGAAAGAGTCTGGCATATAAAGGCTTACCCGGTTTTCGGTCAAGACGGTGAACTTCTGGGAGTGGTAGACTTATCCTACGAAGTCACCGAAGAGAGAAAGCTCTCCGAAGAACTCGTCAGGAGCGAGGAGCGTTTCAAGAAACTCGAGAGCTCGACCAACGATATAATCTTCGAGCTCGATAGAGAGGGAAGACACGCCGCAGTTTATGGTCGCTGGCTCGAGAAAATGGGATTTAAAGAAGAGTTCTTCCTTGGAAGGTCGGCCGGCGACATCTTCTCGGCCAAAGATGCGCTGGTTCACGAGTATAACAACGCGATCGCCCTCGGGGGCAAATCGACGAATTACGAATGGTCTGCCGAGATCGACGGAGAGCGTATCTTTTACAGCACTTCTCTCTCGCCTATCTTCGACCGGGAAGGGAACGTAACGGGAATAGTCGGCATCGGGAGAGATATAACCGACATAAAAAGGGCCGAAGAGACCCTCAAGAGAAGCTGGGATCAGTTGATAATGACCTTATCGCGGATGCTGAGGATAAAAGATCCGTACACGGCCGGTCATCAGGAGAGGGTCAAAGAGATAGCGGTAGCGGTTTCGGAAGAGATAGGACTCTCTCCCAGGAGCCGGGAGACTATAAGGATAGCTTCACTCCTTCACGATATAGGGAAACTGGCTATACCGGCCGATATACTCAACAAGCCGGGAAAGCTGAATGAAATAGAGTGGGGGCTCATCAAGCAGCACCCGGAACAGGGCTTCGAACTGCTCAAGGGTATAGATTTCGAAATGCCCGTCGCGGAAGTGATTCTTCAGCACCACGAGCGAATAAACGGATCGGGGTATCCGCTTGGACTCAAAGGCGAGGAGATATCGATCGAGGCGCGCGTGCTGGCAGTCGCCGATGTGTTCGAAGCAATATCGAGCCATAGACCATACAGACCGTCTCTGGGAGTGGAAGAGGCCCTGGCAGAACTGAAGAAGAATTCGGGGGTTCTGTACGATCGGGAAGTGGTCGATGCGCTGCTGAGAGTTATAGAAAGAGGCTTCGTGTTCGATACAGACCCCTTCGAATAAAAGGCGAAGGATGACTCTTAACGCGTAAGTTGATAACACAGTTTATCATTGAAGAGCACCTCATCTCTTTTCCAAGAAAGGAAGCCCTTTGGAGACTACAACGGAAAGAAAGCTGGATCCCATGATATCGGGAGATAATTCCAACGAAGGTTTCAACGCGATAAGCCATCTTCTGGCCGCTCTGATAGCCCTCGCCGGTCTGGTCCTGCTGATAGTTTTCTCGGCGATAGATCGGAAGTGGATGCATCTTGTGAGCTTCTCGATATACGGTTTCAGCGTCTTCGTATCCATGACTCTGAGCAGTGTCCTTCATTTCTTTCTATGGTTCAAACGGTATTTCAAGATCTTCGGCATCCTCGATCACAGCGCGATCTATCTTCTCATAGCCGGTACTTACACGCCTTTCTGCCTGGTCGTGGTGAAGGGTGGCCTGGGCTGGTCCATCTTCGGTATTATCTGGGGGTTGGCGATCCTCAACATCGTGCTCAAGGCTGTCTTCTTCTCCAAAATGCCGCTCTGGCTTTCGATGGGAGGATACCTATTGATGGGCTGGCTATCGGTCTCTATGGTGTACAGCGTGTATATAAGACTGGGGATGTGGTCTATTCTCCTCATGTTCGTGGGAGGACTGTTCTACACGATCGGAGCCATCGTATTCATAACGGAAAAACCCAATCCCTTCCCGGGAAGGATAGCCCACCACGAACTTTGGCACATACTGGTCATGCTCGGGAATTTCACTTTCCTTCTCATGATGTTCCTCTACGTGCTTCCGTACTGAAATCTCTCCTATCAACAAGATATTAACAGAATCAATAAAGTAGTTTCTGTTGGCTGCCTGTTATTGCCTCTAATTATCTTTAATCTCTCCTGGTTGCTCTTGGTTATAATATGTCTATGATGTTAGAATAACTGCAAACGTTTCCGGAAACGTTTGCGGAGTGATTTTCGTCCAATTCTATTTTCACGGGGGTGTTGTGTGGCAATGACACGCGTCACTATAAAGGATGTGGCTGTATCTCTTGGTTTATCGGTATCCACCGTTTCCAGGGCGCTAAACGACAAGGGAGATGTCGATCCAAAAACGAGAAAGAAAGTGAAAGAAAAGGCCGTGGAGCTGGGGTACTTTCCAAACATGGTGGCGAAGGCTCTGAAGGGGAAGGTGCTGGGACTGCTCGGAGTTGTGATAGACGACAACGCGAATCCCTTCTACGCCGAAGTGGTGAAGGGAATGGAACGCCAGGCCAGGAAATACGGTTTTCACCTCCTTCTGGTGAACACTTCCGCCGATTACGAAGAACAGGTCTTCGCAGTCGACTTTCTTCAGAGCAAGGGTGTCGATGGTATCCTGATAGCCCCGGTAGATGACACCAAGCCGTATGAAATGGAGGCTCTCAGAGTGCCGTTCGTGGTAGTTGGAAGGCATTTCGAAGAGGGAGATTTCGTAGAGGTGTACAACGACGAGGTTCTTGGAGGTTATTTGGCCACGAAACATCTCCTCGACGGGGGTAGGCGCAACATTGTCACCATACAGCCGGCGATGAACATTTATCCGACGCGCGGAAGAAGCGAGGGTTACCGAAAGGCTCTAATAGAGTTTTCCGCAGAACTTTACAACCAGTCCCGGGAGTTGAAATCCTCACCCGAACAGGCAGGAAATTCCCTGAAAGAGTATATCAAGACACAGGGACTGCCCGATGCCATCTTCGCCTACAACGATATGTACGCGCTCGAAGTTATAACCTGCCTGAAAGGAAGGAAATTGAGGGTTCCCGAAGACGTGGCCGTAGTTGGTTACGACGACATTCCCTATTCGGTGTATGTCCATCCCGCTCTGACTAGCGTTGCTCTTGACAAAGAGTGGATGGGCAGAACCAGCGTCGAACTGCTTGTGAGAATGGTTCAGGGTGAGGAGTTAAAAAAGAAAAAGTATATACAGAAACCCGTTCTCAGAGTCAGGGACTCTGGGTAGGAGTAATAGAATAAGGGAGGGTTTACCATGAAAAGGTTTTTTCTAGTTTCTTTGATCGGTTTGCTGCTGCTCTCGGTGTCGGCTTTTGGAGTAATTACTATTGAATTCTGGACCGGCTTCACCGGACCGGACGGGAGGTTCATGCAGGAACTGGTTAACCGGTTCAACCAGGAACACAAAGACGAGATACAGGTTAACATGAGTACCATGCTCTGGGCCGATTACAACACGAAGGTTCCAATAGCTCTAGCGAGTGGAAAGGGACCCGATGTCGGTGTGGCCGCCATCGACAACCTGAGGAGTTTCGTGAGTCAGGGAATGCTCCTGCCTTTGGACGATTATCTGGGTATCATGGGTATCAAGGAGGGAGATATCGTCTCCTCGGTCTGGGAGGCGACCCATGTGGAAGGAAGTATCTACGGGATCTCTCTGGACGTTCATCCCCTGGTTTTCTACTGGAACAAGAAACTCTTCAGAGAGGCCGGACTGGATCCGGAGAATCCGCCTATGACGCGCGAGGCTTTCATCGAGGCGGCGAAAGCGCTTACCAAAGATACCAACGGCGACGGCGCGATAGACCAGTGGGGCACGATGATTCCAGTCGGTTGGCCGAACTACTTCATTTGGTTCTCGGCCTTCTTCTCTAACGGCGGAGAGCTCTTCAATGAAGATCTCACGAAAGCCACTTTTGCCAGTTCAGCCGGTATGGACGCCATGCAGTTCCTGGTAGATCTCGTTTTCAAGTACAAAGTCTCTCCGGAAAAGGTGCAGGTCGATGCCGATATCGACGCCTTCAAGAGAGGAACCTGCGCAATGGAATTCAATGGAATCTGGATGCTCACAAGCTATATGGAAGTGGAGGGGCTAGAATTCGGCGCAGGTCCGGTGCCACAGTTCGGTTCGGAAAGACCGGCAAACTGGGCCGGCTCCCATACGCTGGTGATTTACAAACAGAGAAAGCAAGATCTGGAGAAAACTGAGGCGGCCGCCAAGTTCATCAGCTGGATAAGCAACCACAGTTATGAATGGGCTCTTGCCGGACAGATACCGGTCAACATATCTGTTCAGAACAGCGAGCAATTCAAGGCGCTTCCATATCACAGTTCCATTGCAAAGGGTGCCGCGAACGTCGTCTTCCCGCCATTCTTTCCCAAGTACGGAGATGCGACAGGCCCGATATGGGAGGCGCTGAACCTGGCCATCCTGGGTCAGAAGACCGTCGAGCAGGCTTTGAAAGACGCCGAAAAGATCAGCAACGAGATTCTGCAGGATTGATTATCCCGACGCCTCTCCCGTAAGCGGGAGAGGCGTTCTCTCTAGAGGTGGTCGCTTTGAACACCAAAAAGGCGGTTCCTTATTTGCTCCTGCTGCCGCACGCGGTTTTTTTCGGGATCTTTTTCATATTTCCGCTTTTCAAGAGCCTGTATATGAGTTTTACCGAATGGGGGCTCTTTCAGGGCATGATCAGATACGTCGGTCTGGACAACTACGCCAGACTCTTCGAGTTCGCCGGTTACCGTTCGCAGTACTTCTGGAGTGCCATCTGGGTTACCGTGCAGTTCGTATTGTACTCGGTACCGGTGCTCGTGTCCGTTTCTCTGGCGCTAGCCCTGATTCTCAACAACAGAAAACTGAAGATGAAGAGTTTCCACCTCACGGCCTTCTTCTTGCCTACGGCCCTCTCGGTGACGGTTGTGGCCGTAATGTGGAGGTGGATACTGAACGTTCATTCCGGTCTTTTGAATTATCTGCTGGGCTTATTCGGAATCGAAAAGATACCATGGTTGACCGATCTTCCCTGGGTCTGGGGAGCGATAATCATCGCAACCGTCTGGTGGACTGTAGGCTGGAACACGGTTATCCTTCTTGGTGGACTGTCGAAGATACCGGAATCGCTTTACGACTCGGCCAAAGTAGATGGTGCCAACGCATTCAAAAGGTTTTTGCACGTGACGCTGCCGGGTTTAAAACAGGTCATGATGTTCGTGGTCATAACACAGGTTCTGGCCGGGTTCGGCCTCTTCGCACAGCCGCAACTCATGACCGGGGGAGGACCGGGAAGGGCGACCATCCCGATAATGCTTCATATCTACGGTGAAGCCTTCAACCCATCCAGACCGAGAATGGGCTATGCCACGGCCATGTCGCTTATAACCGGTGTGATAATCGTTTCGATCACGTTCATCCAGTACTTTCTCTTCACTCGAAAGAGTAAGGAGGAGAGATGATGAAAAGAAGAGGCATAACGGTGAATATAATAGCTCTGCTGATAGCACTGGTCTTCATCTTTCCGCTTTACTGGACTTTTTTGACGGCCTTCCGCACGGAGGCGCAGATTCTTGAATGGCCGCCCAAGTTCCTGCCGGTGAACCTCACCTTCGCCAACTTCAAAGAAGTGCTGGCACATCCTCAGGATACACCCGTGTTTCAGTGGTTTATCAACAGCCTTTTCGCGGCAGTCAGTTATGCCAGCCTTTCGGTCGTTGTGGGCGTGATGGCGGCCTTTGCGCTGGCGAGAATGCAATTCAGGTTCAGAGATGCTTACTTCAAGATTATACTGGCCTCCATGGCCGTGCCCGGCATGATACTCTTTCTTCCCAACTACACAACCATAGATACTCTGGGCTGGACGGACAATCTGGTTGCGATAATCGTTCCGGGACTGGCCTCGACCTTTGGAATATTCCTGTTGAGGCAGTTCTTCATCAGTGTTCCCAAAGAGATCGAGGAGGCGGCCATAATAGATGGGGCCAACATCCGCCAGAGAATCTTCTATGTTATCGCTCCACTGGCCAAAGAGTCGATCATCATTCTCTGGGTAATGAACTTCATGTCCAACTGGAACGATTATCTCTGGGCGCTGGTGGTTCTCTACTCCCCGAACAAGAGAACGATGCCGGTCGGAATGTCGACCCTTCAGGGAAAATACGTGACCCAGTACGGTCCGCTCATGGCGGGAGCCCTCTTCATCGCGGTGCCTTCGATCCTCATCTTTCTGCTTGTGCAAAGGTACTATATCAAGGGCATCGACATAAGCGGCGCCGTGAAGGAGTAAAGGGGTGATACTGTGAAAAAGACTTCATTGTTTCTTACGCTAATGATTGCGGTGGTGTGTATGGCATCTTTTGTGAAAGTTTCGCCAGGGGGGAAGTACTTCCAGCACGACGGAAAGGTCTTGGTCCCCGTCGGATTCAACGACGCGATTACGTGGCCTTCGCTTATATCGTTGAGCTACGGGAACATTTCGGCCGCCGAAGAGTACTTCGAGAAACTTTCCTCCTACGGTGTCAACACGCTCAGAATAATGCTCGAATACGCCCAGGACAGGTCGGGAGTCTCTCTCCTGGAAAAACCGCTCGGAGTGTACAACGATTCCGTAATAAAGATCTGGGACGAGATCTTCAGACTGGCCGAAAAGTACGACATCTATTTAATCGTAACTCCCTGGGATCCCTTCTGGATGTACGAAAACTGGGACGTCAACCCCTACAACGAGGCGAACGGGGGACCGATAAAGACCTTGAGCCAATTTTTGACCGATCCGCAGGTCAAGCCATGGCAGAAGGAGCGTTTCAGGTTCATTGTTGAGAGGTACGGTTCCAGCGAAAGGGTACTGGCCTGGGAATTAAACAACGAGATAGAACTCTGGTACGGTCATGTATTCTACAAGGCCGATTATACGATCGGGAACGAAGCACGGGAGTGGCTGGGAGAGATGTCGGCCTTTATCCGTGAGCTGGAGATGGAACTGTACGGCGACACCCACCTCCTGACGGTTTCCACGGCTAGGCCCGGACTGACGGGTACGCTGGCGGGAAAGCTTTACAGATTCGATTACATCGATTTTTTCACTACCCACTTCTACTTCGATACAGTGAAGAATCCATCGGATCCTCTGGCGATTGCAAGAGACGTTTCGGCCAATATAAACTATCACAACTATCTCTTCGGCGACTCTCTTCCCTTCATGGACAGCGAAAGCGGACCGATCGACCGCTGGCCCCAGCCGACAGGCTTCGATGCGGAGTGCTACAGGGCCTTTTCCTGGTCGCATCTGGCCAGCGGAGGAACCGGCACGGGTCTGCGCTGGCCCTACACTTCTCCGCACATGATGCCCGATCGTCTTCTCGGGGTACTCTCTTCCATCTCGAGGTTCATCGCTTCGGGAGGTATAGACTGGCTGAATTTCAAGGGAGTTAACCTGGATATGGAGATCTCTCTACTTTCCGGGGGAAATACCTTTCACACTTGCAGCGGAAACGACTACGAAAATTTGAGAGAACTGATCGGCTGGGCCATGTCGAGTTCGAAGATCGGCGTGGTGACGCTGGAGCTTAAGGGACTCGAACAGGGCAAATACAGAATGGAGATCTGGGACATCTCCGAAGGGTCCGACTCGCAACCGGCGGAGTTCTTAGATTTCGAATTTCCGCTCCGGACAAATATAGGGCTGGATATAGACCACGGCAGTTTCGCTTACAAGATCTATAAAGTTGAATGAAGGACCTATCTTCAAGAAACAAAAAGAACACAGGCGGTGATTGAGTGAGAAGAGATTTCATGTGGATAACGGGCATAGAAGATACGTTCGTCAGCGCGACCGATAGAGTCTCGGCGAGACCGCTGGACGAATACGAACTGACTCAGCACTACTTTCACTGGAAGGAAGATCTGAGAAGCATCTCCGACACGGGCTTCAAATACGTCAGGTACGGAATTCCCTGGTACACGGTTAACCCCGAAAGAGGCAGGTACGATTTTTCCTGGACCGACAGGGTCTTCGATTTCATGAGAGAGATCGGTCTGATACCGATCGTCGATTTCATTCACTACGGTACGCCCGGCTGGATTGACAACGGCTTCCTAAACAACGACTTTCCTCTGTTGATGGCCGAATACGAATTGACCGTTATGAACAGGTACAGAGATTTCCTCAAATACTACACTCCCATGAACGAACCCTTCATAACGCAGGAATTCTGCGGAAAGCTCTCCGTATGGCCCCCATATCTGAAGGGAGACGATGGCTTTGTAAAGCTGCTCAATGCCACGGCCAGGGGAATCGTAGAAACGGTCTCGTCGATCAAACGCGAACTGCCGGGTGCCTTTGCGCTGCACGTCGAGGCGTCGGGCATCTTTTTCACCAACGATCCCGATCTGGCCGAAACGGTGGCGTTGATGAACGAATTGAGGTATGTCACCTACGATCTGGTACAGGGGCTGGTCAACAACAATCATCCGCTCATCGGCTATCTCAGGAGAAACGGGATGTCCTACTCCGACCTTGACTGGTTCTTAACCAGAAAAATTGAGGTAAATGGCTTTGGAGTGAACTACTATCCTCAGCTCAGCGTTTACAGAGTTTTCCGATCGGGAAAGGATCTCAAGACACAGCCGCACTACGGGGGCGTAGAGTATCTGAGAGAGTTGGTTTTGAGCTATCACAGAAGATACGGTGGCCCGATCTTTCTCACCGAAACCAGCATCAATGGCGAACCCGATCACCAGATACGCTGGTGGAGAGAATCCAGGAAGCTCTTTGAGGATCTCTTGGGTGAAGGCCTGAATCTGGGGGGATATACATGGTTCCCGGCAATGGATCTGATCAACTGGGACTACCGGTACGGTACCGCTCCGGTGGAGTCTTATCTTGAACCCATGGGATTCATACAGCTTAAAATGAATCCGGGCAGGGAGTTAGAGAGAAGAAAAGGCGAGCTTGCAAGAGTTATGGAGGAAGACCTGAAAGGAATTTGAAAGCACGGGAATCTTTCCCCGCTATGAGGTAAAATCGATAGAGTTCTTCACAAATAGATGAAAGCAGGTAAGCCAAGATGCGAAGCGGAAGAAAAAGAATAAACTTGGACGGAAAATGGCGGTTCGATATCTTCGGCTGCGAGCCGGAAGATCTGGCCAAGGTCGAACCGGTAAGAACGATCGACGTTCCCGCCTGTGTCGAAAGGTACTTCCCCGTCGTGACACGCGAGCAGTTCTACCTTTATTATGAACGGAGCTTCGAGCTTGCGAAGCGGCACAGCAGGCGCTATTTTCTTCACTTTGGAGCGGTTGACTATCTCTGTAAAGTATTCCTCAACGACGAGAAACTCGGTGAGCACATCGGGGGATACCTGCCATTCGAATTCGAGATAACCCAATTGATTCTAGACAACAATAGACTCCAGGTTCTTGTCTTCGATCCAATCGGCGGCGGAATTCTGGACAATAGAAAAATTCCCCACGGGAAACAGAACGGAGAGCCCAACTGGTACACAAACATCTCCGGTTTGTGGCAGAGCGTATGGATCGAAGAGAGACCTGAAGTCTATATACACGACTTGAAGATAGAGGCTTCCTACCTTCAAGGAAGGGTTCGCGTGAGTTTCAATACCGATCTCATTATCGACGGAGCGGTGCTTACGCTTCTGGATAGAAAAGGAGACACCATCTCTTCGAAAAAGGCGGTCTCGAATGAAATCGATTTACCTGTTTCCGGAGTCCTTCCGTGGTCACCCGGAGAGCCGAACCTCTACGATCTCGTTCTGGAGATCAGCTCGAGGGGCATCCACGATTGGTTGAGTGTCAGAACCGGGTTCAAGGACTTCCAAACAGCTTCAGGCCGTCTCCTTCTCAACGGGAGGGATTTCTATATCAAGGGTGTACTGGATCAGGACTTCTATCCCGAAACTCTTTACACAGTGCCTTCCAGGGAGTACCTGGGCGAGAGCTTCCGTAAATTGAAGAAAATGGGCATTAACACTTTGAGACATCACGTAAAAGTACCAGATCCGCTTTATATGGATCTCGCCGACGAAATCGGACTCCTAGTCTGGCAGGATTCGCCCTATTTCGACGATTTTTCTCCCGCCGGCTCGTTGGAACTCCTCGAAACTATACGGGGAGCGCTCGAGCGCGACCTCCACCATCCTTCTCTGTGCGTCTATTCGATTATGAACGAGTCGTGGGGGATAGATCTAACCGATCGGGAACAGGCAGGCTGGCTTGCGAGAAGCTTCGACGAATTGAAGCGCGATTACCCTTCTATTGTCTTCACCGACAACTCGGCCTGCATGGGCAACTACCACCTGAAGAGCGATCTGAACGACTACCACTTCTATGCGAGTTCGATAGACCGTGGAAGGCTTTGGAATTTTCTGATAGAGTCTTACTCTAACGACCCGGCATCCTTCTATCTGCGAGAGTACAGAGACAACTTCGTGGAAGAACCGCTCTTGGTTTCGGAGTTCGGAAACTGGTCGCTGCCTCCGAAGAAATGGCTCGAGAAGCGAGACTGGCCTCACTGGTTTTCCCACATCTTTAAAAATGTAGCCATGACCCATCCCGGGGGGGCGGGCGAAAGATTTCTGGCCAGTGAAATTGCTCGGGAGTATTCGTACGACGAGCTCTTCGAAATATCGGTTGAGAATCAGCTGGAAAACTTGAGGATGGAGATCGATAAAATAAGGCTTCACGACAGGATACGCGGATTCGTGATAACGGAGTCGAGCGATATTTTCTGGGAGTGCAACGGACTTTTAACCTTCGATAGAGACTTCAAATTTCCCCCAGAAAGGCTCGGTGCGCTACTCGAAAACGACTTCTTCGTGGCGTATCTTGAGAACGACACGCTCTGGCTGGGCCAGGAGGCCAGGCTTCTGGTAAGGCTTTTGAAAAGACTTTATGGCGAAACGATATCCGTGGAGTCCGACGGCCTTTTTATCGAGCGCAGGATAGACGGTTTGGAGGGAGAGACGGTTACCCTGTCGTTAGATACGTCTTCCATGAGCGAGGGTGTGAGAGCGTTGACCGTTCGCGTCGGGAGGGCCGTCTCCATCGTTCCGCTCCTGCTTTGCAAACGGGGGGAAGCAAAGCTTAAACTGATTAAGACCTCGGAAATCGGTCCTTTAGAATTGGAAGACAACACCGTCCTAGTACTAGAGAGACCCGGAATGAACATTGGTATCAATCCTTATTCGGCCAGAACCGTGGAGAAGGAGGGTCTCCTTTCGGGAGACTGGATAAGCGGGATATTCTGGAACGCAAAAGATCTTTCCGCCTTTGCTCCGGGTGGTCACTTCAGAAAGTGTCACGCGGGGTTGATAGCCGGTCGGCCAATGATCGAGAGCGAAGGCTTTTCGAGGAGACTGATAGGAATTACATACGGCTGGCTGGCCGGATTTTACGGTTATCTAGATATGCTGGAGGGTCATAGGTTCATCACGACCATGAATATAGATCCCTCCACTCCGCAGGGAAATCTGCTTCTCAGGCAACTCGAAACTCTTCAGTATTAAGGCTCGAAACTCACAGACGGGGATTTCAATGCACCTATGTAAATTACTCAACGATGCTTCGAATAAATTGAAGTGGACTTAAATATATTTAAGTACATATTTGACTTTTCAAGTTTTAAGTTGTATAATGAACACAACTGAGAACAATTGTTGAATCGACTCATGTTTTGGAGGTGCATCGATGAAATACTCTATAACCAACTGTCCCGTCTGTGGGGGAAAGATGACGATCACAGAGTACAAGTGCGATAGTTGTGGAACCAGTATAAAGGGGAGGTTCGAGCTGGACGATATAATGAAGCTCTCGCCCGAACAGCTGGATTTTTTGAAAGTTTTTATCAAGAACCGGGGAAATCTCTCCGAAGTCCAGAAGGAACTGGATATCTCGTATCCGACGGCCAGGAACAGGCTGGAAGACATAGTGCGTGGAATGGGCTACCAGGTGGTGGATAAGGACCGCGAAGAGGCTTCCAAGATACTCGAGAAACTCGAGTCGGGAGAGTTGCAGCCAGACGAGGCTCTTGAGATGCTCAGAAAAGTGAGAAAGAAGAAGTAGGTGATTACATGGATAAGGCCGAGGTGACTAAAATCCTGAAGCTCGTGGCTGACGGAAAGATTTCTCCCGAGCAGGGCACGGATCTTCTTGGGGAATTTGTGGAAACGTACAGTACGACAGGATCCAAAAGAAAGTTCAACATAGAAGTGTTCAATATGAACAGCGGCAAGATAGAAGCGAACATAAAACTTCCCGTCAGGCTGGCCAGTTTCGTTGGAAATTTCATCAAAGAAAAGGACGCCGACTTCAAGATCGGGAACGAGGAGATCGACATGAATATCAAAGAAGTGCTTGAAGAAGTAATAAAGACCGGAGAAAGCGTCGAAATAGAAACGGACGGCAGGAGAATAACGATAAGGATAGAGGATTGAGGGGGAATTATCATGGAGAAGAAATTCGAATTTGACAGTGCCGGTATAGAAGCTTTGAAGGTAAGTGCCGCGAGTGCCGATATTCAAGTCGAGCTTGTCGAGCAGGGCAACATCGTGGCCTTCGTGAGTGTCTCTACGAACGATTATGTTCCCGAAGCCGACAGATCCGGCAGTAAACTCCATATAAGATTTCAGAGGGGTGTCAATATAGGCATTCCGTTCATCAAGAACCTCTTCGATGTACAGGCTAAAGTTGAAAACATACGGCTCCAGGTACCCAGAAATATCCTCGAACTCGATCTGAACAACGCCTCTGGGGATATAAGATTGGCCGATTTCGAACTGCGGATGCTCAAAGTCAACAACGTGAGCGGCGACACCATGATCGAGAGTTGCTCGGCATCCGAATTCAATTTGAACACTGTGAGCGGCGATCTCTCTTTCATTGCTTCAAACTATCGCAGGGGCAAGTTCAACTCCGTATCCGGAGATCTCACGATCAAAGGATTGCCGCCCATGGAGAGAGAAACCAGCATCTCTTCGGTTAGCGGAGACGTTTACGTTTCTTATTCTGGCGAGCCGAAGGTCGATGCCGCGATTTCCTCTGTCAGCGGGGACATAAATTCCGATATCAAACTGATCAAAGTCGAGAAAAAGCACTACCGCACAAGTGAAGGTCAGCCACAGGAGTACCTGAAGATGAGCAGCGTTTCCGGCGATCTCGTAATAAGCACAGCCTATGGCGGCAAACCCGCAAAAGAAGTTAAGCAGAAGGCTGACGGCGAACCGGTGGCGGCTAAAAAGACCGAGAGGGTCTCAAGCATCGAGGAAAACCTTCAGGACCGGGAGACCAGCAAGATAGTCAGATTGTACGAAGAAGGCAAGCTGACGAGGGATTACGCTTTTGAGATGCTTTCGCTTCTCGGCTATTCATCGGTCGAAATAGAAGATATGCTCCGGGTCGACGAAGAGGCCAGGCGTGCCCGAAAACCAGAAGAATCCGGCTATGAAGAAAGCGAAGACGGGAAGATTATAGAGGCCGTCGAAGAAATAGACGATAAAATCGAATGGCACGAGCCTCCTCGAGTCCCACCATCTCCCGAACCACCGGAACCACCCGAACCACCGGAATCACTTGAAAAAAAGGAAGGTGATGAAAAGTGAAGTTCGGCGCGATAGTGGCGATCTTCCTGGGGTTACTCATAATTCTGTCGGTCACCCACGTGCTACCCAGCTTCTCCTTCGCCGTTGAGATCTTCTTGGCTATAATTTTCCTGTACAACGGTTTCAAGGTCTTCAGGAGATTCAAGGCCGAGCACATGGGGAGCCTGATCTTCGGAGCGATTCTCGTCGCAGATCTTTTGATCGGCTTCAACGTGATAAAGAACTTCAGAGGATGGGGCTTCTGGGAACTGGTGGTCGCGATGATAGGTTCATATATAGTGGGATGGGGAATAGTGGTGCTTTTCAGAAAGAGCTTTTTTCGAGCGGACAAAGAGCCTTCCTCGACGCGTCAAACCGTCAACATCTCCCGTCCCGAAGAGTTCGGAGAGATCGATGTGGAGGTAGAGGCCAACCTGACCAAGGTTCTTCTGATGGACAACTCTTCGAACGGTATAGATGCGAATATAAGTTTCGATAAATTGAGTTTCAACGGCAACTTGCAGTACAACATGGACAAAAACAGGGCGACTCTGAAAGCCAGATGTAAGGCTAAAGCTGGTGTATCAAGCGTTCTTTCGAAATCGAGAATGAACATGGAAATAAGCCCCAAGCCCCTTTTGAGGTTGGAGGCGAACCTGGATGGCGCCGACACGGTGCTGGATTTTTCTAACCTCAACCTTGACAGGGCCAGGGTGAAGACCTCCCTGTCTAGACTATCGATAATTCCATCGGCGCTCAGAGATTGCATAATAGACATCGATTGCGAGGTAACCTCCCTCAACATAAGAGTCCCCAAGGATGTCGGCATAAGCATAGTCCACGAAGGCGAACTCAACTGGAGCAACTTCAACAACCTTATGGAAAGAGAAAGGGGTTACGTGTCTACCAACATCGATCGCGCAATATCTACCTGCCAGATCAACGTCAAATCGGACATGTCGAAAATCTCTATCGACTGGATATGATAGAAAAGCAGAAGCCCGGCCGTAAGGCCGGTTTTCTTTTGGATCGCTCCGACCCGATGCAATTAACAAAACTAACAAGCCGAAACTATCTTATTATTATATAATCAGGTTACCGGGGTTCTTTTCCGGTGTCTTTTGATGTTGAGTCGAAGGCGATTGACATAAATATGCAGGGGGCGTCTATGGAGAGGCTCAGGCTCGATCCCAGAGTGTTCAAAGTACCCATCGACAAGATGAGGGCCGGCTACTATTCGGACAAATACTTCACAAGGCTTGTCGAAGTTTTGAAATGCGCAAACAAGAATACCAGAGTGCTTTACCAGTTTTTTCCCAGAAGGGATGCCACCGTCGTCGGCATCGATGAAGCGCTGGCGATACTGAGGTTCGGAACCGGTTACTATTCCGATGAGAGACGCGCCAAAAGGCTTTTCGAAGAAATACTCGAAGTCGAAAAGCTGATAAACCACGCCGCATGGGACATGGATCGCGAGGCGCTAGTCGAGCTTTCCTCAAGGAAATGGGATCTCAAGATGAAATTGAACGATCTTTGGCAGGATAAATGGGAAGAGCTCGATGTTAAAGCCCTGTACGACGGTGATGAAGCCCGGGATATGGAACCGATAATGACAGTGGAAGGCGATCCGCGCTACTTCGGATATCTTGAGACCATACTTCTAGGTGTCATCGCAAGGGCCTCTTCGACTGCGACGGCCGTTAAATCGGTTGTCAGGGCTGCGAGGGGAAAAGAGATCCTCTTCTTCAGCGCACGCTTCGATCACTTCTGGACCCAGGCTACCGACGGATATGCCGCTCTCAAAGCCGGCGCCTTCGGCGTATCGACCGACGCCAATGCCGACTACTGGGGCGTCGAGAGCATGGGAACTATACCACACGCTTTAATAGCCGTCTACGGTGGCGACACGGCACAGGCGGCTCTGGAGTTCGACAAATACATTGACTCAAAAGTGAACAGGATAGTACTGGTTGACTGGAACAACGATGTGATAGGTACCACTTACGATGTGGTGGCGAAGGCTTACACTGCCCTAACCGGGAGGGAATTCATTCTTGGTAAGACAGACCCTTCGCCCGTTATAGGCGCGGGAAAGGGCAGAATCTGGGGCGTGAGGTTCGATACGTCTGGCAGCCTGAAGGATAAATCGGTGGTTCCCAAAGACAAGTCCTCGCTCGGGGTATGTCCGGAGCTCGTCTGGAGAGCCAGAGAAGAGTTCGACAAAAACGGTATGCATGGCCTGAAAATAGTCGTCTCCGGTGGATTCACAGCCGAGAAGATCGATCTCTTCGAAAAACTCGAAGTACCGGCCGACGTTTACGGCGTGGGCTCGTCTCTTCTGAAGGAAAAACTCGACTTCACAGCGGACATCGTGGAAGTCGATGGTCGGCCATGTGCAAAAGTCGGAAGGGGAAAGGGAGACCTTTCGAGGTTATCCCGTGTTGAAAGCGATTACTGGAATGAAAATAAAGAGAGAGGTGTTGAACATGGAAGTTAAGGGAACGTGGACGGTGAAAAAAGGATTCGCCGAGATGTTCAAAAACGGCGTAATCATGGATGTCACCAATCCGGAGCAGGCGAAAATCGCTCAGGAAGCCGGCGCAGTTGCAGTTATGGCGCTCGAGAGAGTACCGGCCGATATAAGAAAAGAAGGCGGAGTCGCCAGGATGGCGAAGATCGGCCTTATAAAAGAGATCATGGAGGCGGTCTCCATTCCGGTGATGGCCAAAGCCCGCATAGGACACATCGCCGAGGCGAAGATACTGGAAGCCATTGGCGTTGACTTCATCGACGAATCGGAGGTTCTAACACCGGCCGATGACAGGTACCACATAGATAAGAGACTCTTCACAGTGCCGTTCGTCTGCGGCGCGAGAAACCTCGGAGAGGCCGTCAGAAGAATATCCGAAGGTGCGGCCATGATAAGGACCAAGGGTGAGGCCGGCACGGGAAACATAATAGAGGCTGTCAAGCACATGAGAACCGTTAACGAAGAAGTTAGAAAAGTTCAAATGATGAACGATGCCGAGCTCGTCCACTACGGTAAAGAGATAGGGGCTGCGGTCGAAATACTGAGCCAGGTAAGGGAACTCGGCAGACTCCCGGTGGTCAACTTTGCGGCTGGCGGAGTCGCCACACCGGCCGATGCCGCGCTCATGATGATGCTTGGCTGTGACGGAGTGTTCGTGGGATCGGGCATCTTCAAATCGAAAGATCCGGCGAAAATGGCCAGAGCCATAGTCGAAGCCGTTCTATACTACAACGACCCGCACAGACTGGCGGAGATCTCCGAAGATGTGGGAGAAGCCATGGAAGGTCTGGAGATCGGCAAGCTCGAAGTCCGGATGGAAGAGAGAGGCTGGTAAAAATTGAAAATCGGAGTTCTCGGTATTCAGGGAGATATTCAAGAGCACCTGGCTGTAATTAAGAAGCTCGGTCATGAGGCCTTATGGATAAGAGATAGCGACGCACTCAAAGCAGTTGATGCTTTGGTAATGCCCGGCGGCGAATCGACCACCATGACGAAGCTACTGAAGAGATTCGCAATCTGGGAACCACTCAGAAAAAGTATAAATTCTGGCATGCCGGTATTCGCCACCTGTGCCGGTATGATCCTCCTTTCTAGGGGAATAGAGAACTACCCCGCACAGGACACCTTGGGCGTTCTCGATGTCACGATAGAGAGAAACGGTTACGGCAGGCAGGTTGACAGCTTCGAGGCCGATCTGTACGTTAACTACTTTGGAGACGTTCCCTTCAGGGCCGTTTTCATAAGGGCTCCGAAAATCGCTACCACCGGCAAAGAGGTCGAAGTGATGGCCAGTTTCGGGGGAACTCCCGTGCTAGTCAGAGAGAGAAACATCATAGCCGCTTCATTTCATCCCGAGCTGACCGACGACGTAAGACTCCAGAGATACTTTCTGGACATGGTGGGCAACAGCATAGAGGATGCTACATCCCGGATGTAATCATGTGCAGGATGCTGGCTTTCAAGAGCCCGACTAAAATTGAACCACTCTGGATCGTTGATATACTTCGGAAAATGGCCAGAGACGGCCTGAACAACCCGCACGGAGATGGCTTCGGTCTCGCGATAGCCGGAGACGCAAGGTTGGGATACAACTCCGTTAGGTCCATCTGGGAAGACACGCCGCCGCTGATCGAAAGCAGGCTGGGAATCGTACACGCACGCAAAGCCTCCACGGGATATGCTGTCAACCCCGACCATGTCCACCCTTTTTACGGTGTGGTAAGGGGAAAAGGCTACGCCTTCTGCCATAATGGGACGATCTTCGACTTTGCCAGCATTCCAGGAACGATCGATACCCAGAGATATTTCGAACTTGTTTTGAACCACATGGAAAGGCGCAGCCCTGCAGAAGCGCTTGGCAGGGCTGCCAATTTCGTGGCGGACAATTTTCGCTACACTTCGCTCAACGCTTTTCTGACAGATTTCGAAAGCATCTGGGTACTGAGACTGAACGCGGAGAAAAACGACCTCGACCACGGACTTTACCTTTACGAAAGGGACGGCATTAAAATAGTCGCGAGCGAACCTGTGGAAAGCTTTTCCGATTTACCGGCCGGATCTAGGGAAATCGCCAACGGAGAATTGCTGATCCTGTGAAGTGAACGTTAGGAGCCGTCTTTCGGAAGAACGAAAGAGCGAGATCCCATATAGAAGCACTACGGGATGACCTTGAACAATAGCCCGGAATAAGAGTATTCCAGGGCAGGCTCCATGGAAACATTGCGAGATGACAGTCTTACTCTCTTCCCGTTTTCTCGTGAGCGAACTTCTCGACGCTCTTTCTCTCGTTTATCGTTTATTCAGAAACACCTTCAATCCCGTCAGCACGAATCAGCAACTTTACAGTGTTTTCGATAAAAGATAAAAACTTCTTCTGACACCGTTATCTATTCCCGAGATAATCCTTTCACTTGCAAACCGTTTTTGATTTATCCATTCGCAGAAGAGCTTGCGAGAACTCAAACGAACTTGTGGCCTTTTCAATATTCTTCGCTCTCAACGACTTATAATCGCCCGGGATTTTCAGCAAAACTCTTTCGTCTTCAGATAAATTTGCCGAACCTATCAGCGGGAAGCTCTTCAAAGAATGGTTCATATCGATTTTCTCTTTAGGTATTTCATTCAGGGACAATTAATCCACATCGCAGACCATCCGGTCCAGTGGGACGCCGCCGTTGATTTTATCTTCTATTTCTATATATTCAGGAATGCATTTGGTGGTTTGACACCTAGCTTATTTATATACACGGTTGAGTTGCCGCGTCTTGAGGCTCATACGTCCAGAAGACCTCTTTAGCCCTCTGCACTTACATGTACATGAAAGAGTCAATCAAGAAGCGAGTGTCGATGTTTTGATCTCTGTACGAAGGTTTAAGGCAAACCAGATGCCCATAAAATCTCCCCTGCATCGGCGAGGCGAAAAACACGCGATCAACTCATCTTCAAAAAACGTTCCGAAAGTATAGCCAATTTTGAATTCCTGATTTGGCATTACCTTCATTGTAAGTAGCGAATCGCTGTCGTCTTCGGGAAAGCCCCAAACTTCTCTTTCCAGATCGGTGAGCCGCTTCAATTCGTCTTGCTTCTGGAGAAGACGGATCTGGTATTTCATCTTCATCACCTTCATCAAATATGTTTCAAGTGGGGCGCTTCAAAAAGGGCCTACGGCAGTTAATCGGAAATGCCATCGAATTGTCGAAATAAGAAAGAAGCTTAAAATATGGTACCACACAAAGCGGAAACACCGAGTGTTGGTTGAGAAACTATCGGATTTTGGCGACATAGATCGTTCCTCATCAAATTTTTTTACAATGAATGAAAGAGATTCCACGCTTTTTTCACGCTATCCGGTTTACATTCGAAATGGAGGTGAGATCATATGAGGTTGCTCCCGACTTTAGTAATTGTCATTACAGGTATTCTTTGCCTTGCGAACGGAAATTACATATTACACCCGGACATTCCATACAAATCTCTCGAGAAGAATCCTCTCAACTTTCTAGATATATACAGACCCGACGAATTAGAAAGCAAAACCGGTGGGATTCCTGTAATGATAATGATTCACGGTGGTGCCTGGAGAACTGGAGATAAGGCTCATAAGAATGTCACTGCGAATAAAGTCCCATACTTCATCTCTAACAACTGGATATTTGTGAGCATAAACTACAGACTATCACCGGAAGTGAAATACCCAGCACATGTCGAAGATGTAGCTGCCGCTATTGCCTGGGTCAGGGAAAACATATCTACTTATGGAGGAAATGCAGAAAAAATCTTCCTCATGGGACACTCTGCGGGAGCACATCTTGCGGCTCTCGTTTCTACCGATGAGAGCTATCTGGCCAGATATGGAATTGGATTAGATTCAATTAAGGGAGTCGTACTGCTTGACGGAGCCGGCTACGATATTCGCGCGGCTCTTGAGAATTACAATAGAGGAATCGTCATGAACTTGATTTATCTCGGCGCTTTTGGCCGACAAGAGGAGACATGGTATGATGCTTCGCCGATCAATCATGTCGCTCCAGGAAAATCTATTCCTCCGTTCCTGATAGTTTATGCCGGCGAACGTATAGAGTCGAAAGAGATTTCCAGTAACTTCGCCCTGAAACTCCGGCTTTCCGGAGTGCCAGTTCGTCTGTACAATGCCAAGGATAAAAATCACGCCGGTGTGAATATCGATCTGGGATTAACCCAGGATGATTTGACTATCACGGTAGCAAACTTTCTGAATGAGTTACTCAATTCTCTCGAGTGATAAGAACGGTTATTGTTAAAACACGAGAGTAAGAGCGTTAAGAGTTCACTTCGCTTACGAGAAGACGGGAAGAGAGTAAGACCGTCATCCAGTGAATAACCCTCGTGTAGCTTGCCTTGAAATGGTCTCATTCAGGGATCAAATTCAGGAATCCTATATGGGATCCCGCTTTTCCGCTATTTCGAAGGACGGCTCTTAACGCTCTTTTTGTGTCCAGCGAAGAACGACATTGCTGCGATGTAAATATGGAGTCTGTCGTATTATTTTCAGGACCGGGGTCTGATTTAAGAACTTTGCGAATGGCAAAGCGTTTTTTATTTCCAAGTCTTTTAAGATCTTACAGTATCCTGCTCAAATAAAGCGACAGAACGAGCAGCCCCAGAATTACCAGCCAGCCTATGATCGTCACCCTGACGGCTTTGCCCGCCTTGTTCGCCTCCCACCACGTGCGGGGCTCGATTCCCTGAAGTCTGAACGTGATTATTGACGCTAGGTTCACACAGACTATGTTCACAAAAAACAGGAGTATCGCCCCGGAGAACCCTGCAATATCGCCCTTTCCAAGAAGCATTCCAGCAGAGGCGAGCGGAGGCATGAGAGAGACCGCCACCATGACTCCAATAAGCGAAGTAGATACTCCGGAGGTAATCGATAATGCCGCGGCAGTCCCCGAAGAAAAGGCGAGTACTATGTCACCAATGTCGGCCACCGTTCTACTCATTATCTCGTGAGTGTTGTAATCGAGATTCAGTAAGAGTCCAAAGGCAAGGGCGAAAGCGAAACCCAGTCCTATTCGAATGAGGTTTGTCCTTACTGACTTCGTGAGCAGGGAAAAGTCCCCGAGAGTCGTTGCAAAAGACTGAGCAACATTTGGACCTAGCATGGGAGCGATGACCATCGCCCCGATTATTATCGCCGGGTTGTTTTTGACAAGACCGATCATCGCAACGATTGCAGATAGAATTGTCATCGCGATGTCGACCGCGTCGTTCGAGATCATTTCCGAGATATCGTTGTACAGCTCTTCTCTGCTTATGCGTTTGAAAATACCCTTCTCGGGCTGTTTCTCTTCTTGCCGCTCCTCCTTCGATTCTTTTTCTTCTTTAACTCTGGGCAGCGAAGCCTCCACTTGAACGATGATCGCTTTAAACTTCTCGCTGCTGGAAAAATACTGCTCGAGAGAATCTAGGATCTTCTCGCTGTTTTCGGACATAACCAGTATCTTTGTCTCCCAGAGTTTTTCAGAAGTTTTTATCGTCCAGTATCCGGTGATAGTTTTCTCCTCGGCCAGCTTTTCCATATTTTCGACCGGATCGGCATCGGTGAATACTTCGATCAATCTTTCGGCCATCTGATCACCATCCAGTATAGAAAGCGGGGACATAATCGGCTCGCTTATTTAGAATATACTACTTGTTGGCCGGTGATGACATCTTTCTGATAGTGGAAAGATAAGGTGGTTTACCTTACTTCGGTCGTCGCGACACCGTTTCCGCGGGAGGTTGGAAAAAAAAGACGCCTTTTAAGCGTCTTCAAATTATATTATAACACGGAAATATGTTAAAGTCAATTCTTTCGGCCATGACGGGCCGGTAAATTAGTATATCCATTTGGCGACTGCCTCGGCCGTTTTTTCGATACTTTTCTGGCCTGTTTCTCGCATCCTTTGAAAAACCGCCATGAAGAGCAACTCCAGAACATAAAGCTGGGCTACTTTCGATCTGATCGCACCGCTTTCGAAGGGCGTCTCCCTTGTGGGGGTCAATAGAACATGGCTGGAGACTTTGGCGAGCGGGGAGCGGGCGTACCCTGTGACGCATATCACGGTGGCGCCGCTTTTTTTGGCTATGTTGGCTATATCCACTATCTCCAGCGTGCTTCCGCTCTGAGAGATCGCCATGAGAACATCCTTTTCCGTAAGCTGTGAGGCCATCATCGCCTGAAGGTGTGCGTCGGAAGAGTATTTGAAATTGAGACCTATCCTCATGAATTTGTAGAAAGCATCCTGCGCGGTGTTTCCCGACGCACCAACACCCACCAGCAGTACGGTTCCTGCTGCGAGCACGGCGTTGACGCACTCCCTGAGGGTCTCCTCGGAAATGAATTCGCTAGTGTCGCGTATGACATCCATGTATCTCTGAGCCACATAGTTTTTCAATTCACTCAGGCTTTCCGGGTCGGAGACTCCCCCGATCTCGTCTCTCGCGGGGCTTTCCGACATGGCCATCGCGATCTTGAAGGGATGGAAGCCCGAGAATCCGGCCTTTTGACAGAACCGGACGATAGATCCTTCGCTGACCTTGAGGGCGTCGGAGAGTTCGGTGAGCGACATGTATATGACCTTCTTGGGATTTTCCAGAACGAAAGAGGCTATCCTGGATTCGGTTTTGGTGAATGAATCCTTCAGTGTCTCGACCGTGAGTAAAACATTTTCCTTTTGAACCATAACATCACCTCGAATAGATGATAACCCTATTCAACCGGTCAGGAAACTCTTCAATCTCTGCACTCCTTCTTCGAAACCGCTCCGACCGTACCCCATTCTGAAGTAATTACCCGGGAAATCGTAAACGCTTCCCGGGAGAAGAAGGACGCCTGTATCTTCCAGCAGTTTTTCACAGAAGTTATCGACGTCGCCTCCGAGATATTCGTTGAAGGCTATCGGTCCGGCTCCGGGTCTGTTCAGCCTTATGAGCCCGGTGGGCAGGAGCAGGCTTTCGGCCAGGGTTATGTTGTTTTTTATTATCCCCACGTTTCTGGCCAGGATCTTTTCTCCGCACTCCAGAGCCCTTTCGGCGAGATATTCAGAGGGCGCGCTGTTGCAGATGGTTGTATAGTGCTTGTACCTGGTCATGCTTTCCACGATATCTTTCGCGTGAGAAGCTATCCAGCCGATCCTCAAGCCGGCCAGACCGTAGGATTTAGACATCACCCCAAGCGATAGGGAATTTTCGCAGATATCCATGAAGGCCCTCTGTTTGGGGGTCTCTTCGGAAAGCTCGAGACCACGGTAAACCTCATCCGAGAAAACGAATATGCCCTTCCTGTAGGCAAGAGCGGCTATCTCTTCCAGTTCTTCGTTGTTTATAAGGTAACCTGTCGGGTTGTTGGGGTTGTTTATCACCAGCAGGCGCGTTTCGGGTCTGATCGATCTCTCCAGAAGGTTCAGATCGAACTCCCATCCTCTTTCAGTCTGCCGCAATTCCCAGGGACTCACCTCGCAGCCTATTGAACGGGCCACTTCGTAAAGAGACTGGTAAACAGGGAACTGGCAGATCACATGATCTCCCTTCTCGAGGAAGACGTTCATGAAGTTGAAGATCGCCTCCTCGGCTCCGCAGTGGACTAGCACGTCTTCCATCGATGCGGTCTCGTAAAGGCCGGCTATCTTCTCTCTGAGGGACGGCTCGCCCCTGACCTGAGTGTATCCCAGCCAGGTATCCAGAAATCCGTCGGATGACTTTCCTGACAGTTCCAACAGCTCTCTTGCAGACAAAGACTCGCAGTCTGATTGGGCCAAAAGATACGGCGCCTTGAACTCGTATTCTTCGAAATAGACCTCGAGCTTGAAATCTCTCAATCTCAAAGTTACAACCTCCCATCAGCCGAGAGCTTTCAACTTCCCGGCGAGCTCTTTGTCGATCGAGCTCAACGCAAAGAAGGTTATCTCGTCGGGATCCATCTTCCTCACACTTTTCACGAGACCGATGAAATCGTCCCACCTCCCGGCGTAGTTGAAAGCTCCCAGTCCCACTCTTATACCCTTCAACGATCCATGTATGTTGCGAATATTTTCGACACGGGAGATCACCTCGTCCGGTTCTCTTCCGTAGGCCATAACAACGGCCGAATCTATCAGTCCCTCCTCAAGCCACTCGAGCCAGGGCTGAAGCCTTTCCCTAACCGCCCTCCCGCTGTAGTCGTCGAAGACGGCGCAGGAGAGTTTTTTACCCCTCGATCTCACCTTCTCGCTTATGAGCCGTACCTGCTCGCCCGTCGATTCTATTCTGAATCTGTCGAAGTTCTCCGCCGTGTCTTTCAGGCTTGCGGTCCGCAGCCATTCCCTGTATTCGCGAAGGGCCGCCTGTGCGTAACCGAAGGTCCTGAAAGGGTACCTGATGAAGTCTAGATGAACTTCTTCCACATCGTAGGAGGCCAGCTCATCGGCGATCGCGGCCGTGAAATGCCTGACCTGTGGGATACCCGGGTCGATGAAGGGTCCGAAGACCTCTTCTATATCACAAGAGAAGTATTCCAGCATCGAGACGCCCCGCTCGTCGCGGGTTATCCATTCCGGATGGGAGTTAACCACGTGTTCTTTCGAGGAAGGCCTATCGCCGAACTTCCAAACCAGATTCACGTTCATCCACGCCGAAATTTTCAGGCCGCTGCCGCGAGCCATCTCGATTGTCTTCGAGAGACCGTCGAAAGGGCCGTCCAGTTCTTCGGCCCACGGAAGAATACCGGATCTGTACTGCGAATCGCCCCTGCCTACGACCTGCACGTAAGCGCGACCCGCCGAAATCTCCTGCAGCTTCGAGATCATCTTTTCTACACAGGTGGAATTTAATAGCATTGACCTCACGGCCCATACGCCAAAGCCAGGATCTCTCATACCAGCCCTCCGGAATCAAGGATCTTTCGATTTGCCACGCCACGCGATTCTCAGATGAAGTCAACTATGTTCGACTTTTCAGAAACCTCCGGTACGATTATTCCTTCGCCGTCGGCCATTATCACCGTCACTCCAGGTCCGTGGCCGGTTATGATGCAATCGCCATGAACTACGACGCCTATGGTTACCGAGCCTTCCATGTAGCCGCCAAGTCCGAAGGAGTCGTTGTGGTTCTCCAACGCGACGAAGTCCCCGATCCTCAATTTGTCGAGGCCTACGCGTTTTACCAGGGAACGGTCGTTGGTGATTATATCGTAATCCCCTCCGGCGGGGTTTCCCGAGCCGGAGCCCGATCCCATCAAATACCCCGGAACTATCGCTCTGACGGGAAAGTGTATCCTTCCGTCCGATTCCACTGCCGGTACTTTCTCGAGAAGATAGGGGTCTATGTTATATACCCTTATTCCGGGGTAGTCTTCCAGAACGAGACCCTGGCCGTAACCGGTCACCTGTATCCTGTCGCCTATGGCCATCTTCTCTTTAACCTCTTCCTTGAAGTGGATCAAAACATGGTTTATGCCTCCGTGCTTACCGGTTACCACTCCACGCTCTCCCTTGGCGTCGCCGCTGATAACTAGGGCCGAATTGCCTATGCACGAATAGGCTACGTAGGCGGCGTTTTTGTCGTTGTCGGGATTTTTCGTTGAAACATCCGGTTCCACGTGATCGCCGGTCATTTTGAAGGCACTGTCGCCCAGAGCGAAATTGTAGGTAATTCCTCCCGTCCCGGGGAAAAGCCTTGGTGTGCCATCGGTCTCCAGCCTGAAAGGGCTTCTCATTAGGGGATGCGCCACCTCGCCGGAAACTGATATCTTCACAACTGTGTCTTTGTTGGTCTTCACAGTACTACCTCCTTTCGTTGCTTCGATTCTATTATAGCAACAGAAGCGAGAAGACCGGGGAATTGTAACCATGCTATAATCCAGTCTGGAGGTAGAGTCATGTATTATCCCGGGCACATCCAGAAAGCCAAGAGACAGATTCAGGAAAATATCAAATCGGTCGATGCCGTGGTCGAGCTGCTGGACGCGAGGATTCCCTTGACCAGCAGAGCTTACGAAGCCGAGAAACTCTTTCACAACAAGCAGAGGATCGTCGTTCTCAACAAAAGCGATCTCGCCGATCCTCAAATAACGCATTTGTGGAAGCAGTACTTCTCCTCGCAGGGCACGGGGGTCATAGAGGCCAGCCTGGTGAACAGCGACGCGAGGCAATTCATAATCAGGGAAGTGGTGCCGCTGGTTAAGAGCAGGTTTTTCGAAAAGAGGTTCATGGTGGTGGGGATGCCGAACGTGGGAAAGTCCACCTTCATAAACAGGCTGAAGGGCAAGAAATCTCTCGCGGCCGGCAACCGTCCGGGAATCACCCGCGGTGTTCAGTGGATCAACGTATCCCAGCAGATCGCCGTTCTCGACACACCGGGAATACTCTACACCAACCTTCACTCGGCACACATAACTACAAAATTGCTGGCCGTGGGCTCTCTGCCTTATGAACAGTTCGATCCAATGGACGCCTTCGAGAGAGTTCTCGATCTCATCGTGGGCAGGTACGGAAGGGAGAGCCTGTTCGAATATGCAGGAACATCTTTCGAAAACTCCGAGGATTTGATCGATAAGTTCTGCAGGAAGAGGAACTTTCTAGCCAGACAGGGTCAGTACGATACCACAAGGGGTGCGCACACTTTTCTCAGAGATGTTGCTTCGGGAAAGGCTGGCCGCTTCTCCTTCGAGGATCCCGACACCTTCTACCAGGCAGACCCCGTGTGAGGTCTTTTTGCCGCCTCTTCCCTCAACTCCGTCCAGATCACATCGATGAAATTATAGGTGAGCCACTCTTCTATCTTATGGAGCTCCCTGTAGCCTTTTTTTGTTGGAACCAGTTTTTCGCTCTCCTGTCGCAGATATCCAGTCTTTCTGGCCAGCTCCAGCAGTTCCGATAGCCGGCGGTCCGGCTCTCCAAAGAGTGACCTCAGCCTTTCCAGATCGAGCTCCCCGCCGTACAGGGCCCAGAAAGAGTAATACAGAGAAGCCTGAAGAATGTTCATCTCTATCACCCTTCTTACCGGAATACGGCCTCTGTCGATGTAGTGGTAGTATTCGTCCAGGGAGAAAGTGTTGGTTGTGAATTGTCTGCCGTTGAAAGAAGAAGCGCTGGTTCCGAGCCCCAGGAAAAACTCACGCGAGACGGAGCTGTATCTCTTCGATTCGCCATGCTTTTTGAAAGTCCATAGTGTGTCCCGGGAGTAACCTCTGTTTCGGGCTCTCTCTTCAAGTATCTCGAGAACCTGCAACTCCCTTTCAGGATCGTTTTTCGTTCCGGCCAGAGCCGTTCCGGTGAATCTCATCATGGGATAAACAGAGATCTGATGTGGCCCGTAATCCATGGCGATTTCCAGGTCCCGAGCAGTGCTCTCACTTCCCAGTTCAAAATCGAAGATCAAGTCAACATCGACAAAGCCGAAGCCGGCAAGGACGACTCTCTCGATCGCTTCTCTGGAAAGGGTCGCGTTCTGTCTTTTTCTGCCCATCTTCCGCAGGGTGTGGTCGTCGAAGGACTGTATTCCCAAACTGACGAAATCGATTCCCGTTCTTTTTATTCTCTCGAGTTTTTCGGCTGTTGCATCGGCCGGATGGACTTCCAGCGCAAGTTCTCCATCAACCGAATTCGAGAAACGGTTGATTACATTTTCAAGGAGATCCATATCCAGTGTCGGCGTGCCGCCGCCAATATATAGAGAGTTGAAGCTCTTCACTCCCTGGAGTTCCAGTTCCCTCTCCAGAGCCTGAGGGTAAATGGCCGCCACTTCAGGATCGTATCTCACTTTGTTGTAGGGACAAAAATCGCATCTCTCGCTGCAGAAAGGGATATGTATATACAGACCCGCCGGTCGATCGAAATCCATCCTGCCGCGGCCGGAAAGAGAATCGATCTTGAACTCCTTCCTCGCCAGATCCATGAGAAAAGCGAATACTGACATCTCTCACCTCCGGTCTATTTTATTATCTAGTGGTGGTTTCAGCGACCGGGATCTTGCCTGTGTATAAAAAATCGGGAACCTTTCTTCGGTTCCCGATTTCCTCTTTATGCTCCCTAGCGACTATTTCGCCTTGCCCTGATTCGCCACGGCCTGCTGGGCTTTGGCGATCTCTTCGGGGTCGCCGAGGTAATAATGCTTTATCGGTTTCAGATCGTCGTCGAGTTCGTAAACGAGAGGGATTCCCGTAGGTATGTTCAAACCGACTATCTCGTCATCGGGAATGTTGTCCAGGTACTTGACCAGAGCCCTGAGGCTGTTTCCATGGGCCACTATCAGAACCTTCTTCCCGGATTTTATGTCGTTTGAGATTTCATTTTTCCACAGCGGCAGAAACCTCGCAACGGTATCCTTCAGACACTCGGTTTTTGGAAGCTGGTCGGCCGTGAGATTTCCATACCTCGGGTCGTGGCCCGGGAACCTCTCGTCGCTCTCTTCGAGCGCGGGCGGCTGTATGTCGTAGCTTCTCCTCCAGATCTTCACCTGTTCTTCCCCGTGTTTGGCGGCCGTTTCGGCCTTGTTCAGGCCCTGCAAGGCGCCGTAATGCCTCTCGTTGAGCCTCCAGTCCCTTATAACAGGTATCCACATCAGATCCATCTCGTCCAGAATATACCAGAGCGTTCTTATGGCCCTCTTCAAAACGGATGTATAGGCTAGATCGAACTTAAAGCCTTCAGCCTTCAAGATTTCGCCGGCCTTTTTCGCCTCTTCCTTTCCCTTCTCGGAAAGATCGACATCGGTCCAGCCGGTGAACCTGTTCTCCTTGTTCCAGGTGCTTTCCCCGTGTCTTACAACGACTAGCTTTGTCATAGCTATTCCTCCTTTCGACTTCTCAGGAATATTATAAACTATTACGGGAAGCCTGAATGAAACCGACCGTTACCGGCCGCTTACTCTCTATTCTCGCTCATCCATCTAGTGGCGAAATCCACGAGTTCTTTTTGCGGAATCAGAAGGCTGTCGGCGTAACCGACCTTTCCACGGTTCACCAGGTAGGGATATTCGCTTTCGAAGGCCTTGCCAATATCCTCGAAGTCGTCTGTGCTGAGTGAGATGTCGAAGAACTCTTTCCAAATCCTCTGGCCTTTTTCCACAATCGGAGCGCCATCTTTACAGACTTCCTTTGAAGGATACTCGGCCCTGTATTCGGCCAGATGAAGAGAACTGTTGTTAGAGTGGGTGACCCCGATCAGGAGTATGAAGGCCCTGAGCTCGTACATTCTGGCAAGCGGTGATCCTTCGCCCATACCGAAGTCCAGTTGGTGATCGTCCGTTATATACAGAGCGTCCTTTCCCCTGGCGACGAACGAGACCTGCGGATGATTGCTCCTGACGACGGCCTTCATCTTTCTGAAAGTCTCCGGTATTTTGCCCATCCCTCTTGTAGGTGTCGCTGAGCGGTCGAACGGAGGCATGGTCTTTCGGATTATCCCATACCACGATTCCGGTACCGGAGGGTTCTGCCAGCTCGAAGGTTCGCTGAGATCGCCCGAATGTGCCGGCATGATGAGAGTTCCGTCAATACCGATTACTTCTTCGATTGCTCTTATAACGGCCACGGGACCACCGCAAACCCAGCCCATCTTACTGAGCGAAGAGTGAACCAGGAGTCTCATACCCTTTTTAATTCCAAGGTTCTCAAAATCCTTGCGGAGCGAAATAACGGTAACGGGTCCGAAACGGCTTCTTGAAACGGCATCAGCTTCGCTCAAAGTTTCTCTCCCACTTCACGATTTTTTTGAAAAGCCACGGCTGAATCTCCGGATAAGTCAGCCTGACCGGAAGACCTACCCGGAGCGCTATCTTCCCGATCTCACTCCCGGGGTGAAGCTCTCCAAGTTCGGTAACCTTAGCGTAAAAGAGCTTTCCTGAGGTTGCTGCTCCATTTTTCAAAACCGAGTATGAACAGATCTCGTAGAGTTCGAAAAACCGGGCCCCCGTCTCCTCCTGCAACTCTCTTTGTGCAGCCTCGAGGGGAGTTTCATCCTCTTCAATGTGACCCCCGGGTATCTCCCAGGTCCGGCGCAGCTTGTGCCTTACGAAAACCCACTTATCCAGGTAGCGTGTTCCTATAACCACGTAAGTGAGGATATATTCTAAATCTGTGTGGAATCTTATCTCCGGAGTGTGATCTTCCATAACCTCTCCCGCCGCTTTTAATCCTTCAAGGAAAATGATACCATTTGTGGCTCCCTGAATAAACAGCTTTATTCGAATTTCAAAATACATAAACTCTATCTTTCGCGAATATATGTATAATTCCTCTTGATAGTTCAAGTTCGTTGGATACGATTGACGTGAGCAGGAGTCGGCCGGAAGAATGAAAAATCGAAGAAGTATTATAGATATAGGAATATTAAGCGTCTCACTATACATTTCCTTTCAGATATTCGCGGATATTCTCTCGATAAAGATCACCACGCTTCCCTTCCTTCATCTGGCAATCGATGGAGGGACCGTTATCTATCCCTTCACCTTCACCCTCAGGGATTTCGTGCACAAGACGTGGGGAAAAGAGAGGTCGAGACAGGTCGTGATAACTGCCGGAATTCTCAACCTGCTCATGGCTGGGTTATTCTGGTTGATCGGCAAAATGCCGGCCGACCCCACCTGGAATCTTCAGGGAGCCTACGAAAGCATCTTGATGCCTTTCTGGAGAATAACGATCGCGAGCATGATAGCTGAAGTCTTCTCCGAACTCATAGACACGGAGGTTTTCGACAGGGTGTACCGGAAGTTCGGCGACATAAAGGCAGTCCTCTTTTCAAACGGCGTCGCTCTGGTCATAGACAGTTTCATCTTTTCGTTCATCGCCTTTGCCGGGGTTTTGCCGCTCGTTACCGTCCTATCTATCACTTTATCCAACATCATCGTCAAGATGGCGGTCACCCTTATCTCGCTCCCGACCATCAAACTAGTTCCAAGAAGAGACGAATACTTCAAAGGATAGACATATTGGAAGTCGATCATATCAGTATATATTCCCGGAGGTAGAGGCATGGAAATCATACAGGTTTCAAGAGAATTAGCTGTCAGGAGCATTCAGGAAGCGATAGTTGAAAAGGGATCGGTACTTGGAGGAGGAATACTGAAAGTTGATTCCTTTCTGAACCATCAGATAGATCCCCGGCTCATCAAAATGGCCGGCAATTTGATCTGTGATACCTTCAAGGACGCGGAGATAACCAAGGTGCTCACAGTGGAAAGCTCCGGCATCGCCCCGGCGCTGGCGACCGCCGAGTGCATGGGAGTCCCGCTGCTTTTTGCCAGGAAGAAGAAGCCCATAACCATGAAACGGTACATCACCGAAACCGCGCCCTCTCACACCAAAGGAGGAACCGTAGAGCTTAACGTTTCGCTCGAATTCCTTGGAGAGTCCGACAGGGTACTAATCGTGGATGACTTTCTCGCCAGTGGTCAGACCATTGCGGCTCTAGGAAGGCTCGTACAGAAGACCGGAGCGAAACTGTGCGGATTCGCGGCCGTCATAGAAAAGACTTTCGAAGAGGGCCGGAATCTACTGGAAGAGTTCGGCGTTCCGGTGCTTGGACTGGTCAGGATCTCTTCTCTGGAACCGTTGAGATTCGTAGATTGATAATCAGAAAACGGCCCTGAACTGTGCTCCAAAATTCCAGAAGGAAGTGCTGAGAGCCTCTACGCCGGAAAAGCCGTTAGTTGAAAGATTTCTTATCCCGGCCCGAACAAAATAGAAGGGACCGCTGAGATTCAGGCCGGCAAAGATATCCAGAAAACCGTTATCGGCCCCTATGCCGGCTTCGACTTCGATTATCAGGGAGACTATCTCGTTCATAGAAATACTGATAAGGGCCGACGGTCCGAAGGAGAAGTTAATCCATTTGTTCGTGTATTCCCTTGAACCATCTATAACCAGCTCTTTCATTTGCAGCGTGGCGTGCAACCCTATCTGGAGACAGAACCTTTCCAGGGGCGGAAGAAGATACCTGTATCTCAACCGGTAAGTGTCCTGAACGTATCTGGAAGTATATTCGGTCGGTCCTTCATCGCCGTCCTGTTCCAGACGACTTTCGATCGAAAATGGTGAGATCATTGCTTCTATCGAGTGTTCTTCAAAAAAGGTGTAACCGATAGTCGTCTGGAAAAAAGCGCGAAAGTTCGCCCGTTTTATTATTTCGACCCTCTCTCCGGTTTCTATGTTTTTAAGGTATCCGCTCCAGGGCATGGAGACGCCCGCATCGACCTGCAGCCCGACATTACCGGCCGCAACAGTTACAGCAGCCAGCAAAAGAGAGAGCCATAAAAACCTGAGAAACATGGCTAAGACGACCTCAAAAGCGATCTTTCTATCATCCAACCCGTCAAGGTTCTCACCTTCTCTATGGGTACCCCGTAATGAATTCCGGTGAGGAGCTCCACTGCTTCCCTGCTTCCGATAACCAGCGAACCGCCGACCATGAAATCGGCCATGCTGAGAAGTTCCGGTCCCACTTCGTTCTTCAATTCCTGTGGAACGATCTTCATCCACTCCAGCCCAAGCGAACTTTCAAAAGTTGGTTCGAGAGGTCTGGAAGAGGAAAGGCCGCACGCCTCGGCAAAATTGTCCCTGAGAACATCGCCCTCGTAATTGGATATGAGCAGATCGAGAAGCTCACCCGACCCCTCTCTACCGGCTATTCGCGTGAGTATTTCGTGGAGCTCTCCGATCATCTTTCCCTTCGCGGCCGCTGTTGCCAGCGGGTCTGGCGCTATGATATGTTCGAGCGTCTTCAGGACCGCTTTTCCAACCCACTCCAGTTCCACTCGGTCCATCATGGAGGGTGTGTCGAAGTCCGAATGGTAATACCTGTCTGGCAGATGACCAAGGAAAGGCGAAGGTACGCCGAGGGTGGTAAAGACACAGTGGTCGGAACCGGCCATGAAGGGTATCTCGCCGAAGCGTTTCAGGGGATATCCTCCATTTCTTGGCATCAGCTGATTTATGTAATACTCTAGAATCCGTCCCCACTTCTGCGGAAGGTACGGCGGAACCTTCGAAAGAATGAAGGTGGAACCTGTCTTATCCTGATCGGCGCCGACCATATCCAGGTTAACCGTGAAGAGCGGCAGCTTCTTCTCTCTCTTTAATTGAAGCGCGTATGGAACGCTTCCAAGATACTCGGGTACCAGGGCGATCCTGACGGGGAAGGGAAACTCGACCTGGTGGAGTATCCGTGCAAGCTCGACGGCCAGGGCCGCTCCACTGGCATTATCGTCGGCACCCGGCGACGGGTGGCACAGGTGCGCCGTTATGATTACGCCGGGGCCGTTTTCCACACCCGTGGCATCTATTTGAAGCACTTCGAGCTCGCCTTCAGTGAGCCTGACTTCCGATCGGAATCTCACAACAGCACCGCCCCTGGCTACGGCGTCGGCCAGAAGATCGTATTTCTCTTTGGTGATGGAGAAGGCGACCGCCTTTTTTTCGGCAGCCTCTCTGTCGTAAGGAATGGAAAGGTAGTTTGTCATCTCCGGAAGCTTTTCCAGGCTTCTGCCGATCTCTTCGAAAGACTTCCTCATGTAGTTGAATATTAGACAGCTCGCTCCCCCCTCGACGACGGCCTGCTGGAAGACCTTCACCGGATCGTCGCTGGCGAGGACGGCCTTGCTGGAGTAGTCTTTCTTTCCTTCGAACTGCACCAGACTCAGTTCCTTCCAACCCTCGCTCCCGGCGCTTCCGGAAACTAGCGCGACCTTCGATATGGAGGTGGATGTTATGAAAAACCGTTCTGGCCTTTCCAGCCACATCTCTCCGTAGATCGGTTCCCAGGCCAGAGTAGTGGCTACGTTGCCATTGACCGTTTTTCCGTCGGCAGAATAGGAGAAGACTTTGAATCTTCTGGACGGCATGCCGGATCTTTTCAGGTAATCGATTGCGGCCATCATCGAATCGTGGTAATCCTTGCTTCCTCGAACTCTATGAAAGCCCGATAGAAGTTCTATGAGGGATTTCACTTTTCTTCCATCCAGCTTCTCAACCATGTCTATCATCTCTCCTTTTAAGTTCGTCATTCACCCATAGGTCTGTCGTGTATCTATCTCTAGAGCAGAGGTTAGAGGTAACAGGTTAGAAAGTCAAGATCTTATCGCTCTTCGGACCTCTCACCTCTGTTTTGCCACGAGGAACCCGCTCTTTCCAAGGACGGAGATGCCGGATCGGAGTCCGGCATGACGGGAAGAAAGAAGGACTGTTATTCCGTGAATACCCCGTCCTGTCATCCCGTAGTGCACTTATACTGTCATCCCGTAATGCACCAATCCTGTCATCCCGGGCTCCGACCCGGGATCTCGCTCCTTACGCTTGAAAGAGCAGATTCTGAGTCAAGCTCAGAATGACGGGGAGGAGGAAGGATTGTCATCCCGTTAACGCCCCCATCCTGTCATCCCGTAGTGTTCCTATACGGGATCTCGTTCTTCTCGCTCTTTCGAAGGACGGGTCCATGTTCCGGGACGACTGACGAAGGACGGCTCCTAACGCTCTTCTCACCTCCCGCCTCTTACCTCTCACCTCCGGTTCGAAGAACGGAATCTGGACGCGCAGCGTCGGAACAAGGAACTGTTCTTTCGCTCTTTCCAAGGACGGGTCCATGCTCCTGGACGAAGGACCAAGGACGGCTCTTAACGCTCTTCCCGCTTCTGGTCTGCATCCGTGCCTTACTAGACACTGAGCTTTTCGGATTGTATGATGGCGCACTTTTCGATCGCAGAGAGCTTTATCTCCTGTTCATCGAACTTTTCGGCTATCTTCAAGTAATGGTCGTAAGCGGCTTTCCATATATCGCAACTTGCTTCCGAATCTGGATGATTCTGCGCCATCTTCTCAAGTGTCATCCCTTTAACCAGCCACAGAGTTATATCGCTTTCCTTCAACTTCATTCCCTCTTCGAAAACCCTCAAAGAGCCTTCGTAATCCTCGAGCTTGTCTCTCAGAAGGGCACCTAGCTTGCGAATGTACAGGATCTTCTCTTCCAGGTCTTGAGAGAGGTCGATTACACACCGGTACATCTTTGCCAGTCTCTTCCACTGAGAAATATCGGGAAGACCCTTTTTTGAAGCTCTCTCTATCACCACGGTCTCGCTCTTCAACGATTGGAGATCGACCCGCTTCAGCTTCCTGTCGAGGTAAAGTTCTTCTCTGGAGTCGTTTATCGAGTGGGCAGTTTCTATCATACGCTCGAGGAGCAAATCGACACTCTTGCATTCCATCTCCGGTGAAAGGAAAGCCTCCAATCGGTTGAGCAATTCTTCTTCTCTCTCTTCGAAAACGGTTGCGAGGTTATCGAATTTCTCGATTACGCTGTTCAATATGCCGCATCTGACCTCATGAGACGGCTCTATCTCGAAACGGCGTAGCGAAAAGTCTAGAAAGAACTCGAGATTTCCCAGTCTCTCTTCGGAAAATTCGGCAGCCCTGGCCAGTATTTGCCCGCCTCTGTCCGGCGAAATCTCTACAAGTTCGCCCACAAGACTGCGGTACTCCTCCGCAGTCTCCACAACATAGACATCGTGCTCTCTGCCGTTTTCCGATAGCAGTCTTTCCATTATATCTATCGCGCGCAAACCGCAGGCGTGTTCTTTGGAAACATCGAAAAACCTCAACGAAAGTCGAAGAGCCAGCTTTCCGTCGATATTGTAAATCTCTTCCAGTAGATCGTTTTCCGATGTACGATCGAGATTTTTGCCCGACTCGAAGAGCCTCTCTTCTAGTTCCCGGAGATCGAATTCACTGTGCTTCTCTAGAATCGGACGAAGCTTTTTCAGAGTATCGACTTTCCGATCCTCTTTGAATTTGTCCAGCAACGCCGAGATCGCTCCGAATAGATCGCCCCTCTCTTCCTTCAACCAGACCAGTTCCTCAAGCAGAGAGCCACGCTGCATGGGATCGGTGCTGCCGGCCAGCTCTCTTTCCTTTCTTCCGATCTCTCTTTCCAGTTTCCTCTCGACTCGTTTCTCTTTCCAGAACATCGTTTCCTCCTGGGTTCAATGAATTGGGTCTGCAGGTTTGTTTTTGCTTCATCAGGAAAATGTTATCACAGAAAGCCCCTTAATTTAGCCTCTGAACAAGCCAAAATCCGGTAAAGTTCTTCCTATGGCGAATCATTTGACCGTTGTCGATAGATCTACCAGAGGTGGATCACCGGAAATAAGTCGGGGATAATTATAGCCAAGCACCGCTCCGAACGCCGAGTACAGGGGTAAAGAGATCATCAGGACTATCCCGGAGGGGTTGAAATCGTTCGCGGGGAAGAAATTGGCTATCAATCCGTTCAGGGCGTAAGGAAGGGCCACACCGCCTATGCTTCCAGCTATTGAGAGCAATGCGCTTCCTTCCAGTCGGCCGGACGACCAGAAGAGGGTGGTGAGGGAGCTGCCGATCGGTGCGCCAACAATATAGCCGAGTATAAGACCAACGAGATCGCCCCAGCCGGTCGGATTGATCAGGCCACCCATTATCGTGCCGATGACGGCTCCCGAAACACTGCCGGCAAATCCGCCGAGAATAGCCGCGAATGTTTGTCGGGCCACCATTTCCGGACTGGCCACCAGCGTAGCGGTTACGATGAATATGAGTAGAACAGTTGCGAATCTTTTGAGAAACATCGCTGTCCTCCGGCCTGATGTTCCTTTTAGACGGCTATCGAAGTGAGGTCTTTACCCAACAGGAGATCGATGAGCGATTTGCTCCACTCGATCCTGTAACCCCATATAGTCTTCTGGAGATAATAAATCCTTGCACCGGAAAACTCGCTGAAAACACTGGAACCATTCGTCTCCGGTATGAATAAAAGACAATAGTTGTCGGGATCGTCTATAAGGTTATAGAAAGCCAGCAGAGTGTAATAATCGGGATTGTCCCGTGTGACGATAACACCGGTTAACCCTTCGATGAACCAGCTTCCCGATCTTCTGGCGTATTCCAGGTAGATTCTCCGCATCGCCGACCATTCCTTCTCGAAGTCCGCAACAATTCTTTTCATATCTCCCTCGAGATCGACTATGGCAGCTTCTCTAAGATCCGACAGCTCTCTAACACCAAGCCCGGCCTTCAAACCGGCCTCTTCCACTATTCGCATCTGGTGCGCGTACTCCACCAGCGCGCGTTCGTACTCTTCGAAAACCTGGCTGGGACTCTTGAAAAAATAAAAGCCCCATATATAAAGCATCACCAGAAATGCAGTAGCAACAATCAACAGAGAAAATCCAACTTTCAATGGCAAACACCACCAATCGAATCGCATACTCAAAGATATCACGTGCCCTAACAACATTATATCCCGTAAAGGACTTCGATAAAAAAACCCCGTTGTATAGTATCATATTGACTGAGAAGATTGAATGAAAGGAAAAAAGATGCTTGTTTCGCTGAGTAAAGTCGGACACGATTACGGTCAGGATTTTCTCTTCGACGATGTCTCGACTTCCATAGACAAAAAAGATAAGATCATACTCATAGGAAAAAACGGTTGCGGAAAGTCAACCCTCATGAAGATAATAGCCGGGGAGCTGAAACCCAGCGAGGGGGAGATTTTTCACTCCGCTTCGGTAAAAATCGGGTACCAGATACAGAACAGGATTCCAGACAGTGATATAACGCTCATCGACTACTATATGAGCGATAAATCCCTTTTGTTGCCAGACACCCAGGAGTACTACTCCTTCGAAAGGCGGGTCAGGAGTACGCTGGTGGGTCTGGAATTCTCCGAGGAGGACTGGAACAGAAAGTTGAAGACCTTCAGCGGAGGCGAGCTGACGAGAATATCTCTGGGAAAGCTTTTCCTCGTAGATTACGACCTTCTGCTCCTGGACGAACCTACCAACCATCTTGACCTTGAGTCAACCGAATGGCTGGTCGGGTTCCTGAAGAGCTACCAGGGTGCGCTGGTAGTCGTAACCCACGACAGGTACCTGATAAGGAAGGTCGGCAACAGGTTCTGGGAGCTGAACGGCGGTTCGATGTGGGACTTCCCGGGCGATTACGACAAGTATCTCTTCGATCGCGAGATACTCATGAAAAGCGGAACGAGAGCCAGAGAAAATCTGGAGAAGGAGATCGAAAGACTCGACGCAGTCGCCAAACGTTACAGGCTCTGGGGACAGGAGAAATTCATAAAGCAGGCCATCAACAAAGAGAAACAGCGCGATAGACTCATAGAACAGCTTGAATCTTTAGATCTACCCGACGAGGAGGTCCGGGCTCCCAGGTTCAGACTTCCCCAGCCCGACAGGACCGGTTATATAGTCCTCAAAGTTGAAGGGCTTTCCTTTGGATTCGAAGGCAAAGAGCTGTTCAGAAACGCAGGTCTGGAAGTCCACAGGCGCGAAAAGTTAGGCCTTCTCGGTCCAAACGGTAGCGGAAAAACCACTCTTCTGAAGATAATAACCCAGGATCTGGAAAAAACTTCCGGTGAGGTAGAGTGGGGCCACAACGTTCGATGGGGATACCTCTCGCAGCTCACCGAAGATCTAAACCTTGGCAACGATGTCCTGACGGAGATATGGCAGCTGATGCCGGGGCAGCCCGATTACGAGGTACGCAAATACATAGGACGGTTCGGTTTCCCGGGTGAAGACGTCTTTAAGCCCATCTCGTCTCTGAGTGGTGGAGAGAAGACGAAACTGGCGCTGGCGAAATTGATTCTCTCAAAGCCGAACGTTCTGGTGATGGACGAGCCGACGAACAACCTCGACATCTGGTCCATAGAGAGCCTGGAGGATGTTCTGAGGGAGTACGAAGGCTGTATAATACTGGTCTCGCACGATAGGGAATTCGTGCAGAACATCTGCGATCATTTCGTGATGATAGACAGGTTGAAATTCAAACCCGTGCGTTCGGTCCAGGAATACCTGAACCGTAACAGGACGGTCAGGGAAAGCAACGACAACGAAGCCTCAAGGCTCTCCTTCCAGGAGAAAAGAAAGCTCACCAACAGGCGGAAATCGCTTTCCGAAAGGTACGATCTTCTCCATAATGAAGAAGAGGAATTGTCGAGAAAGATAGAGCAAGCTCAGTTGAAAATGGGTTTGTACGTCACTAATTACGAGAAACTTCAGGAATTTCAGGCCATCATAGAGTCATCGGAAGAGAAGATACTGGCCTTGCTCGAAGAGAAAGAAAACCTCGAAAGAGAACTCGAGGAGCTTGACAACCTTCTGGGGGATTGAACCGTCCCTCGAAAAAGCGGAGAGAACCGTCCCGCGTCATGTTTCCCGGAGCATGGACCCACCCTTGGAGAGAGTGAAAGAGCAGTTCCTCGTTCCGACGCTCAGCGTCCAGGTTCCGTTCTTCGAACCGGAGGTGAGAGGTAAGAGGCGGGAGGTGAGAAGAGCGTTAGGAGCCGTCTTTGGAAAGGGAAAAAGAGCGGTTCCGGCGCGATGCGCCCAAGTTCTTCGTTCTTAGTTAGGGAGCGCGAGAAGAGGAGAGAGGAAGAGAGAGGAGAGAGAGGAGAGAACGGGAAGAGCAGAACCAGAGGTGAGAGGGTAGAGGTGTGAGGCGAGAAGAGCGAGATCCCGTATAGGAACACTACGGAATGACCCTGAATAGGAGCCCTGAATAGGAACATTTCAGGGCAGGCTCATCAGGGCAGGCTCTCCCTTCCCGTCATGCCGGACTCCGATCCGGCATCCCTGGCTCCTGTCACATAATCGACTCGCAATCAAAGTAGGTCGAGTTCTTTCAGAATAGCCTCTCTAATCCCTTCTCTGGGAGCTTCATAACCCCAGAAGATCTCCTTGCCGTTTACAAATATCCCTCTTGGCAACGAAAACCTCTCTCTAACCCCGGCATCGTCAATCTCATGAGACCTCAATACTACAAGTTCACCGAACTCTCCAGCGACTTCTTTGACTCTCTGGGCTTCAATATCGCTCGTTGAACAGAATGTGTTGTAGAAAAGATCGACTACTACCTTTCCAGGTTCTCGATGATAGAGATACCGGCTTGCGAACTGAACGGGAGTTTTTACGTCACTAGAAAACTTCAGAAGCATCAGCCTTTCATCTCCATTTCTCGAGATCTCTTCAAATCCAAATCGCTGAAAAAAAGCTACTGGAAGAAACCAGTCGGGCTCGGAGAATCCAAAAGCGACTATGCCTTTTCTCGAGGTTTTTACCCGAAAGTGCCGTAAAGCCCCTAGCTTCAGCTATGGGGATATAAGGCACTTTCATGGTATATTATAAATAATCCATCAGTCGATGGCGACAAGCAGAAGTCGTAAAAACGTTCTTTGAAAACTGGATAGAGTATGGGGTTCTGATAGCTAATCATCTATCGGGTAAAACTCTATATGTCGTCATGTACAAGACGTAAAAACAAATTAGCGGACTGATAAGTCTGTGGCAGATGGTGTAGCGTAAGCGATAGTCTGCCAGCCCTAGGAGCTAATATGCTCTGCCTAGGGACGGGCTGCTGACACAGCCCTTAACTTGGGGTCATACTCCGATGCCAGAAACGGTCTTCGGTTTAATCACCCAAGAATCCCTGCCTTCAGGCATGGGGAGTGTCAATCGCCATCTCTATTGCAGTGGACATCATTGTCTTTCCAAGCTCCCTTCCCTGATAATCCCAGATGACGAACAAACACGGTATGACATAAAGATCTTCCCCGAAGGGTCCCCAGGGAGAGATTTCTATGGGGAACATGTTTAAAAATCCCGATCGTTTGCCCTCCACAAGTCCGACCAAAGATACGAGTCCCTCTTTCCATTTCTCCCAGAAAAACCCTCTCTTCCTGGCAATCGATTCCTGGATCTCACTATCATTCTCAGAGTGACCACATCCAGCAAGAAAATCAATATCCTCTTCATCTGCCATTCTCACTTTGCAGACTTGCATAGAGATCACCTCCACACTGTCTGCGAGTTTCCTGCAAAGAATCTCGCTATCGCCTGAGTCCTACGGCTCTCAACATCTGGTGGTCTTCGAATTCGATGAACTAAAGAGCGTTTTGTCGCTCTCGTTTTGACTACTCAAGTTTAAGAAACTCCTCTGGATTGTAATCAGGCTGCTGCATATATATGGCTATGCCGAGATGAAAAAGCATTGTAACTTCGTCGTTATCAATGTCGTGCCATCGATCGAGGAACTCTTCGTTGGGAATATACGTGTAGTTGCCCAACGTTGATGGATCCATGAAGAAGATTCTTTCACTGTCGTATCCAATAGCGACGACATAATGGCCACAGTCCCAGACATCTTTCCAGTCGATCGGCGGAGAATCTGGCCAGGCCTGTATAACACACATAACTGGAATGCCGGCTCTTAAGAAAGCTTTCAGATCGTCGATTGACATATTGAGTTTCTTCTCGACATTAAAACCGTTAGCCAGCGAAAACTCGATTATCTTGCGATGGTTTGTTCCTGTTTCATAATCTGCCCCGAGTTCAGCCGCAAGGACATCCTCACGCCTCTCAATTCCGTAATAGCGAAGAATAGATTGTAGTGAGGCTACTCCGCAGGTATAGCACGTTGATTGCCGAACCATGGGCAGTCTTAACAGCACATAGTCTTCTGAGATCGTTGCCCAGGGCGAAACTTTCTCCATACCGAAAGTAAATGAAGATAGGAGCAAAATGAGTATAAAAAGCGCGGCGTTCGTTGTTGAACCATTTTCCTTTTTCGTTTTTCGTACCTCCTTTTTCGCCAGAAAGAGATCCCGTATAGGATCACTACGGGATGACCCTGAATAGGATCCCTGAATAGGAACATTTCAGGGCAGGCTCATCAGGGCAGGCTCTCCCTTCCCGTCATGCCGACACGCTTGACGTCATTCTGAGCTTGACTCAGAATCACGGTTTTCTAAGGAGTGGATCCCGGGTCGGAGCCCGGGATGACAGTCTTACTCCCTTCAGGTCATCCTGGCGTGCTCCTAGCCAGGATCTCGGTCTTTCCTCCCTTCCCGTCATGCCGGACCCCGATCCGGCATCCCGTGCGCCCGGCATGGTACACAACTATAGGGTGAAAGACCCGAATGTGGGGAGTCAAAGAAGCATTAGCCAGAGGCAAGGGTGTCACTGGTAACGGTGAATCTGAAGGAAGCCCGAGGCAAAGTCCGG